>Ga0206932_1107_pt1 | contig 14901 bp, 15 predicted proteins | sample Alteio_BWOrgHeat_18_FD_153244 | JGI IMG/M metagenome (GOLD analysis project Ga0206932, IMG submission 153244) | Enriched cells from forest soil in Barre Woods Harvard Forest LTER site, Petersham, Massachusetts, United States -... | ecosystem: Environmental > Terrestrial > Soil > Temperate forest >...
GTCATGCGTGCAGCATTTTTGAGGATCGTGGTAAGAAACTCTCGCGCGCTGACCGGAATTTCGAGCGTGCCGTCAAGCAGAGTTTCAACGTAGCCGGAAATGGATGTCAGCGGTGTGCGCAGTTCATGGGAGACGTTAGCGATGAAATCCCGCCGCGTCTTTTCCGCCCGCTCAATCTCGGTCACGTCATGTAGCACCGCGACCGCGCCGCCATCGGGAGTAGGTGTGGCATTTACTTCGAAAATCCTGCCCGGCGCAACAGAGGTTGCTTTGCCACTGCGCAGTTCACGATGATGAAGAGCGGCTTCGACACAAGCCAGTACCTCCGGATCGCGGACAGCGTGTACCAGCGCATGGCCTTGACGCACCGCGCCCGGCACGATGCGCTGCATTACGGCATTGGACCAGCTGATTCGCCCTGCGGCGTCGACGGCAACCACCGCCTCCTGCATGCTGTCGAGCAGCGCGGCCAGCTCACGCTGCTTGGCTTCGAGCGCGCGGAAGCTGGCTTCAAGGCGCCCGGCCGTGGCATCGAGAGCGTGCGCTACCTCGGAAATCTCGTCGAGATTCCCTTCCTCGACCCGCGCTGAGAAATCTCCGGCGGAGATGCGGTTGGCAAAGGTGACGATGCGGTCCAGGCGCGCTGCTCCGCGATGCGCGAGAAAGGCGGCCAGCAGCGTAGCCAGAGCCATCGCGACAAGCGAAACCGATAACAGATCGCGGCGCAGGACGCGCATGATGGCATGAATGCCGCTGAGCGAGGCCGCGAGACGCACAATGAGGCCGTCTCCAGCAACCGCGACATAGAGATTGTCATTGCGCTGCGACTGGCCCACGCTTTTTGCGTCGCGGGTTGCCTGGCGAACCTCGGGAGGAATCTGATCCCCGTTCTCGACCGGTTGCGAGCTGGCAAACACGCCGCCATCATGGGCGAAGAAAGCTACCTCTGCGCCCGCGTCGAGTTCTCCCCGCATTGCGAGCTGTTTGAGTTCGAGTGGCTGACCCTGCTTGGCCGCGCTGGCAAGGAGTCGCGCTTTCCCTGCCAGCGACTGCACCAGCTGATTGCGGAGAGAATCCTCGACGATGCGGCCCAGGGAAAAGTCGAGGATTGCCGTACCGATCGCCAGCACCAATACAAACGAGAAAAAAAGCTTGGTGAATACCCTGCCTGTCACAAAATCAGCCATTAGGGATTAGTCATTAGCGATTAGCTGCTTGCCACTAGCATAAGACCTCCCTCTGTCCAGGGGCCTGCGAAAGATCAATAGCCAAGGGCAATTCACTAGTCCCTAATAGCTAATCCCTGTTTTTCTCACGCCTGTCGCGGAAGTTCAAACCTGTAACCCGCGCCGCGCACGGTCTTGAGGTAACGGGGGTTTTCCGGATCGGTTTCGATCTTCTCCCTAATGCGGCGAACGTAAACATCAACGGAGCGCGGTGTAACAAAGCGCGCATCACCCCAAACGGCATCCAGAAGGTGATCGCGGCTGAAAACTCGCCCGGGATGGCGCGCGAGATAGTCGAGCAGCCGAAACTCGGTTGCGGTGGTGGTGGTAAGCACGCCGTGTACCTTCAACTGCATCGCGCTGGCGTCAATGAATACCTCGTCGAAACTGATAACGGATGGCGTCATGGGCCGCTCAAAACGGCGCAGAACGGCTTTGACGCGTGCAAGCAGCTCCCGTGTGGCAAAAGGCTTGGTGATGTAGTCGTCGGCGCCCAGCTCCAGCCCCAGCACGCGCTCGTTTTCTCCGGCACGCGCGGTCAGGAAGATGATGGGTATGGTACTCAGCGCGGGGTGACTGCGCAGACGCCGGCAAACATCCAGGCCATCGCCGCCGGGAACCATGATATCGAGCAGAAACAGCGCGGGCTGTTGGCGTTCCGCGTCGGGAATTAGGTTGGCGGGGGTTCCAAAAACGCGAACGCCGAAGCCGGAGGCTTCGAGGTGATGTTGCACCAGGCGGGAGATATCGGTGTCGTCTTCGAGTACGAATACTGTTTGGCTCAAACGTGTTTCCTCACCCCGCGCAATCGCCTCTGCCTCACAAGGCAGCCGACTGCACGATTGCCACCAGCGTACCCCACTCGGGCAAAGAGAATGCAAAAGTAATGTGAATTTGCTCTGGCCAGGGGCAGACAATCGGCCTAATGGCCTCAACTCTTTAGCTAATGCAGAGTGCTATACTCGCAAATGTCTTGGGACAGGCAATTACACGTTTCCGGAAGCCGCATCCGCGACGGGAAAGCGGTTTCTCGCGTCTTTTCAGGTACTATTCCGGCCAATGCTTCTTGAAAGGGGCCTGTTATAACCGCGATAGATAGACCGCTCCCCCACGCTGGGACGGGAGCTCTGAGGAAATGGGAACCGTGGCCGCCAGTCCGCTAATTTTATGTATCGATGACGAGGCACTCGGCTTGCAAATCCGCAAAGCAGTGCTGGAGCAGGCCGGTTACCGGGTGCTTACGGCTCTGGATGGATCGGCTGGACTCGGTTTGTTCTTCGGTCAGCCGGTAGACGGCGTGATCCTGGACTATTTCATGCCGGGAATGGACGGCGGACAGGTGGCCGAGGAAATGCGCAGGCATCGTCCGGAGGTGCCCATCCTGCTTCTTTCCGCTTACATCAATCTGCCGTCAGAAGTGATTCAGATGGTGAACTTCACGGTGTTGAAAGGCGAAGGACCGAAGGAGCTTCTGGATAAGGTCCGCCAGATGTTGGAAATGCTGCACGGCGGGGGGGGCGCTCGGTGAATCTGCGTGAGTTCAACCGCATTCTCCGTCAAACGCTGTTTCTGCCTATACTTCTGCTGCTCGCTCTTGCCGGCTTCGCCGCCTGGCAAATCATGCGATCATCGGCCTCCGTTCGCGCCATCGATCGCAGTGATGAGCTGTCGGCACAGATCGTCGAACTCGAGAAACTGATCATCGATCAGGAGACGGGATTGCGGGGCTTCCAGCTCACCGGCGATCCGAAGATGCTGGCCCCTTACCAAGCCGCCATCGATCCGATCAATCATCACTTCGACAACCTTCATCAACTGATGGCCGGAAGAGCAAAGCAGACCGGGCGGCTGGCCGAAGTAAGGGATCGCTATCAAATCTGGCTGGGACTCGCCGAAGGCGTGCTCAACAAAGATCCAGCCACCCTGAACGACCCCCAACTGAACCAGCACGGCAAGCAGCTAATGGATAACGTGCGCACCGCTTTGGACGATTTGTTGCAGGCCGAGTCGCGTGTGCGAAAGAGGCGTTCGGATGCAACCTTGATCCTCGAGCGTCATGAATTTGCTGCACTCGTGCTTGCGGCCCTGGTCGTCGGCGTCTTTCTGGGACTTTTCACGCGCAGCCGTCTCCACCGTGTGTCGCGCGCCTATGACGCAACGCTCGAAGAGCTGGAGCGTCAAGCCGAGGAGATTTACGAGAGGCGGCAATGGCTCCAGACCACGCTCGAATCAATCGGCGACGCCGTGATCGCCTGCAACAACGACGGCAAAATCGAGTTCATGAACGCCGTCGCACAAAGCCTGACCGGCTGGACGGGTCAGGAAGTGCTGGGTCGTCCACTTGCCGAAGTCTTCCACATCGTCAACGAAGAGACCCGGGAAGAGGTTGAGAATCCAGTTGAAAAGGTCTTTCGGCAGCAGACGGTGGTAGGCCTGGCGAATCATACCGTGCTCATTTCCCGGCAAGGCAAGGAATATGTAATCGATGACAGTGCCGCTCCGATTCGTGCCCAGGACGGCGACACGAGAGGGGTCGTGCTGGTATTTCGCGATGTAACCGAGGCGCGCCGCACTGAGGCTGCCCTGATTGCAGGGGAAAAGCTCGCCGTGGCCGGACGCCTCGCCGCCTCCATCGCGCACGAAATCCATAATCCCCTGGATTCGGTCGCGAACCTGCACTTCCTGCTGGCAAGTGAAGCCGATTCGGAGAAGCGCGCCGAGTACATCCAGCTTGCCCAGCAGGAGCTGGGCCGAACCATGCAGATCAGCCGCACGCTTCTGAGCCTCTACCGCGAGCCGAAGGCACCCGTTCCCGTCGACCTGGAGGAGTTAGCCGATGGAGTGCTCCTGCTGCTCGAACGCCGCCTGATACAGCAAGGCATTCAGGTAGAGCGCGACTTCTCCGAGCCGTCGCTCGTCGAAGGTTTTCCGGCAGAACTGCGGCAGGTCTTTACGAACATTTTCGTCAACGCGCTTGAAGCAGCGGGAAAAGGTGGACGCATCCGGATTCGCATCGAGCCCGTGCCCGCCGAAGAGCTCCGGGGCACGGGAACGATGGTCGAAGTGACCGACAGCGGACCCGGTATTTCAAGCCAAGCTGGCGAGAACCTCTTTCAACCCTTCTTCACGACTAAGGGTGAGAACGGGACCGGCTTAGGACTCTGGGTAAGCAACGGAATCGTGCAGAAGCATGGAGGAACAATTCGCATTGCCAACAGCAGCAACGACGCCGACCTGAAGGGCGCCTGCGTTCGCGTCTATCTGCCGGCACATACTCTAGCCAGCACCGCAACCCGCGCGACCGCCCATGTGAGCTGACACTACATCGACTGAACTGGGATCAGCGTAAGATCGTCGACCAGGCCGACCTCTTTCTGAACGAACGGTTCAGCATATCGCACGCCCGCCAGCAGGCCGTAATGCCGCGCTACGGAGAATGTCCTCTCGCGGATCTCTTCTTCCGGTACAAACAACCCGCTCCCCGCCTGCTGGTTCACATACTGTGAGCCATAGGCCATGAGTGCGCGATGACGCTCTTCGATAACGCTGGTAATATCGACGACAAAACTGGGACGGACGTCCGCATAGAGGCTGGCATAGACGATCTTGTATGGACGATGCGGCATGGTACCCGTTTCGACTTTCGCGAGGCCGCTCAGGAAGCAGGCTTCATAGCCGAGGGTCGCTGTCGTATAGTGGTCTGGATGACGTCCGGCTCCGTAAGGAAGAATTACCACGCGCGGTCTTACCCGCCGCAGAACCTCGACAATCTTGACTCGATTTTCGTAGGTGTTTTCAACGCGTCCGTCCGGGATGTCGAGCGCATCACGCCACGCGACACCTAAAATGCTCGCCGCTTCGCGTGCCTCTGCTGCGCGTTCTTCCGCTGTTCCCCGTGTACCCGCCTCGCCGCGCGTCAGATCCAGAATTGAGCTGCTCACGCCCAGTGACCGCATTCGGAGCAACGTCCCGCCACAGGTCTGCTCCACGTCGTCGCGGTGCGCGGCGATGGCAAGCACATCCGCCTGCGGAACGTCGGCTTTCGAATGATCGGTCACGTCATCCTCGGTGGCCAGAAGCAAAAAGCACGGCCTTCTGGAAGCCGTGCTTTCGATTGTCTATCTGCTCTTAGTACTGAGTGTTGTCGCCATCGCTGGCCGCATCCATGTAGGCCACATCGATGGCGGTTCCCGCAACTGTCACATTGGAGTTGTCACGCTCTGACCCGTCGGCCGTATTGTAGATATAAACCTGTCCGCCCTCAGCCGTATAAACCTTGTTCAGCCCGGTGACCGCCGCAATCCCCGTGGCATCGCCTTTGTAGGCATCGAGCAGTGACGAGTTGTTCGATGTGTTGAACATGGTCAGGCAACCATACTGATTGCTTCCCCCCGCCTGATTCACTCGGTAGTGCTCGCCGGCCTGGCACTGCGACGAACCCACCCACAGCGTATTGTTGTCGCCGAATACCATCTTGTTATGCGTTCCGTCACTGATCGGATATTGGCCCGCAATACCGCCAGTCAGTGTGTTCAGCACGGTAAGCTGGCCCAGAAAGAGGCCGTCGCCTGACTGTCCCGGCGTCGCGCACTGGAAGTTCGCCCCGGAAGCCCGGCACTGTCCGGCCACATACATCGTATTGCCGTTGAATATCGCGTTCGTTGCGCCGCCCGGGATTGCAATATTGCTTGTGGCCACCAGCGCGATGCCGCTGGCGCCCACCGTATTCGGGTTCAGCAACCCCGAGGTAACGGGGATAACGCTCAGGCTGGCCGTCGTTCCACCGCACTCCGGACCGCAGTTGGTGACGTAGATGGTCGATCCATCGGGCGAAAAGACCGCCTTGTTCGGATTATCGAATGTCGCCGCGGGGCCGGTACTCACTGGAAAGACGCAAAACTGTGGCAGGTTCTGGGGCTCGCAGTCTTGCGCACCCAGGTAGTTTGGATTGTTCATCGCCGCCGTCTGTTGCGTTGCGGTCAGATGCACAACGCTGTACACCGCGAACGGGGCCGGAGCCGCACAGGGAACGGGAGGAGTTGGATTCTGGTTCGGGTTGTTGCCTGGGTTCGCAACTACGCAGGAAGAAGTGCCGGCGGCCTGGGTTGAGTTCTGTACGAAGGCCATAGCGATCGTGCCGCCGGGATTCACCGAGACGCGATAGACATTGGGCAGGTTCAGCAAATAGGTTTTGTTGGCTGTAAGATCCACCACGGAGAGAATATGCGTAGTCTCATTGGCCGCGTAAACGTACTTCCGGGGACGGTCGATGAAAACGCTCGCCGCGAGACCTGCGGAAATCCCGATACTTGTCCCTGCCTTCTCCGTGGCGTAGTTGGCAATGGCAAAGGTGCCGTCACCCACAGAATATACCGCACCTACCTGCTCTTCTGGCATGCTCTGAATGGTGACCGGCAGCTTGCCGGCGAAGCCGCCGATGGAGAATGTTACCGCCGAGTTGTTGAAGGCATGGCGAATGTCGTAGAACGCATCGACGAAGGGCAACGCACCCTGGGTCAGAGCGCTCGGGTTCTGCTCGGCAATCAGGACGCGATTCGCAACGCCGCTCGGAGGCAGATTACGGCCTGCGAAATAGAAGTTTTTTCCGCAGGAGGTGAGCAGCGAGGAGACAGCTAAAAACAGGATGGGGACGAGCCAGAAAATCAGTGAACATCTTCTCTTCAAAACTAAAAACCTCACCAAGCGTGGGAAATCCAAGTATAGCAAAGCGTCCCGCTTTACTGGCAATCACGGGATCACTGGCTTACCATGATCAAAGGCGCTCACTCCTCGGATTCTCTTATGACTGATAGCACCCGGAAAATGTTTGCGGACCGCACCATTCTTTGCGATGGAGCGATGGGTACCACCCTGTATGCGCGCGGTGTATTCATCAACCGCTGCTACGACGAGCTGAACATCTCGCAACCCGACCTTGTCCGCTCGGTACATGAAGAATATCTGCAGGCGGGCGCAGAGCTCATCGAGACCAACACCTTCGGGGCCAATGCCTTCCGCCTGCTGCGCTATGGTTTTCAGGATCAGGTTTTCGTCATCAACGAGGCCGGCGCGCGGCTGGCACGGCAGGCCGTCGAACAACTCAACGAGAAGCAGGCCGGCATCGCATGGGTGGCAGGCTCGGTCGGCCCGCTCGGCGTGCACCTGGAACCGCTGGGCAAGACCAGCCTTGACGAAGCACGCGCCGCCTTCGCCGAACAGATTCGCGGCCTCGCCGCCGGCGGGCCCGGAGTAGGTGTCGATCTGCTGGTCATCGAAACCATCGTCGCGCTGAATGAAGCCGAGCAGGCCATCAAGGCTGCGCGCGAGGTCGCTCCGCACCTCCCTGTCATGGCCTTGATCACGGTGGACGAAGATGCCAACTGCCTCGACGGATCTTCTCCGGAAGTTGCCGCCTCGCGGTTGACCGCGTGGGGAGTGGACGCCATCGGCTGCAATTGCAGCGCCGGACCCGCCACCGTGCTTACCGCGCTCGAACGTCTGGCGGCCGCAACCAGCCTGCCGCTGGTCGCCATGCCCAATGCCGGCATGCCGCGCGCTGTCGACGGACGCAATATATATCTCTGCTCGCCGGAATACATGGCCAGCTTCGCGCGCAAGTTCCTGAAGGCCGGAGCCCAGTTTATCGGCGGTTGCTGCGGCACCACGCCAAACCATATTCGCGCCATGAAGTCTGCTCTGCGCGCCGTTGAGGCGCAGAAGGTCACCCAGCCCGTCACCGCACGCGAGCCAATCGTGACGGAGACTCCCCCGCCGCCCATTGAGCAGCGCTCGCGCATCGGATGCCTGATTCACGAAAGTGCCTTTGTCACCATGGTCGAGATCGTGCCTCCGCGCGGCATCGACGCTTCCAGGGAATTGGAAGGCGCAGCTCTCCTGGTAGAGCGCGGCATCCACGCCATCAACGTGCCCGATTCGCCACGAGCCTCAGCACGCATGAGCGCGCAGAGCCTGTGCATTCAGATTCAGCAGAAGACCGGCATCGAAACCGTGCTGCACTACACTTGTCGCGATCGCAATGTGCTCAGCATTCAAAGTGATCTACTGGGCGCATCGTCCATCGGCCTGAAAAATATTCTCTGTCTCACCGGCGATCCGCCCAAGCTTGGCAATTACCCCGATGCCACAGCTGTCTTCGATGTGGACGCCATCGGCCTGGTCAATATTGTGCATCGCCTGAATCACGGACTCGACATCGGCGGCAATCCCATCGGTGCATCCACGGGATTCACGATCGCATGCGCCGCCAACCCCGGTGTGCCGGACATCGACAACGAGATCCGCCGCTTCGCCTACAAGGTTGAGGCCGGCGCCGAATATGCCATCACGCAACCGGTTTTCGATCTGCGCATTCTGGAGATATTTCTCAAGCGCATCGAGAGCTTCCGCATCCCTGTAATAGCCGGCATCTGGCCGCTAGTCAGTTTACGAAATGCCGAGTTCATGAAAAACGACCTGCGGGTCAGTGTGCCCGACAGCATCCTGTTGCGCATGCAGCAGGCCTCGACGCCCGATCTGGCGCGCGCCGAGGGTGTCCGCATCGCACAGGAGATGCTCGCCGCCGCTCGCTCCATGGTGCAGGGTGTGCAGGTGAGCGCGCCTTTTGGCCGCTATGCGCTGGCCGCCGATGTCATTGCCGGCGTGCTCGCGCCCCATGAAGCCGCGCCGCCCACAAGCGAGGCCAAGATTGAGGGAGCTACGGTTGGAAACATTTGAAGAGTCCCTGAAGAAGCTGGAAACCATCGTTGCTCAGCTCGAGCGCGGCGATTTGCCTCTGGAGGATTCCATCCGCATCTTCGAAGAAGGCATGCGCCTCTCTGCCGAGTGCAAAAAGCAGCTCGAAGAAGCGGAAGGCAAAGTGGAGATCCTGGTCAAGCGACGCAACGGAACCATGACCAAGGAGCCGTTCGCGCCGCTGAATCCACCGAAGTAGCCACCCTGCTACCGGACCTTAGCTACCCGCTCTTCATCAGCCTTCCGATCCACATTGACAATGACTTCGAGCGGGCCGATAGTATCGGCACCTTCAATAGCCGGGTTCTCGTGCTCGCATGGGTGCACCCGCTCATAAAGAGGATTCATGGCTGCACGTCGGTTCTTCCTCTCTCGCCTCGCCACTTTGCCGTTCTTCGCAATGACGGGAGTTGCCGCCGCCGAAGCGGAAACGCGCAAGCCGCTCAAGATAATGATGAAGAGTGCCTGGGGGTCGGATGATCCAACCAAGGCGGCCTTTCCATTCCTGCATGGACTTGCTCTTTCCGAAGCAGGGCATGAAGTCCAAATCTTTCTTCTGGGGGAAGCGGTGGGCCTGATGCGAAGAACCGAGGCAGAAGCAACTGTTCCGGTTGGATGGCCTCCACTTGCGGGAACGATGGAAAAAGTTGTTGCGAGGCACATACAAATCTATGCGTGCGGCGCCTGTTCCCGGGCAAGGTCAGTAGCCGAATCTGATTTGAGTCAGTGGGGAGCAAAGTTCGGCAATCCCACCATATTCGTCTCGCTGGTGGAGTGGGCCGACCGGATCATCACCGAATAGCGCCGGCTGCGGCCGCAGTTACTTCAGCGAGATACGGATGGGCTGATAGCCCTGCCTCAAATTAGCCACCCCGCTGCCCGGACCCTAGCTATCCCGACCTTAGCTACCCGCTTCTTAGCCGACTACTGGTTCTTGATAGTTTTGGCCTCACCTGGCTTTATATCACCGCAATCGGCTCCAAGAAAGTGCGCTGACAGGGTCGTGTCGATCGTCATTGGCTGAGCATCAGGTCCAATCGCACCCTTCATGTGCGCAGTACCATGAGTGTGCTCGTCGTCGGCGATGAGCATCTGAAAATTGCCGGTAAACACGCCGCCCCGCTCCGATGCACAGCTCATTATCGAAGCTGATCTTTTCCGAAGTGATCGTTCGATTGCTATACGTGCACTTCGATTCGTTGCTGTTCATCTTCTCGAAGCCTTTCGCCCATTCTTCCTTCGTCATGCAGGAATGCGTAACGACGGTTTGCGGAGTGCTGCCCGGCACCGGTCTTCCCATGGCCTGCATTTTTGCGGCAATATCCGGAGGGATCTGGATGCCGCCAATCGTGTTTGTGATGGTTGTCTCCCAAAGTCCCATCTTGACAGGCGGCGTGGCAGGCATCTCCTGAGCTTGTGCCACAATACCTGTCAGGCAACAGAGCACAAGAGCGAGCATCAGGCCGCCAATGGTCGATTTCCTGGACATATTTCGAAATATCTCCCGTGTTTTTTGTATGTCTTTTGCGGACGCACACCTTGTATCACACCGGCAAGGCGACTCGCGAGAGATTTAGCGGACAACAATTTGTGGTGATCAGGCTGGCAACCAAGGAGGTCTTGCCGATGTTGCTTGAGTGCCCACCGACGACAACGACAGCCACAGTTACTCCGTTTTTGTGCGCTTTTTCCGCGTGGACCTTCTCGGCGCGGGTTTGTCGGGCATGGGCTTTTCGAGAGTGCGCGCCAGACGCGCAAGCACCGCCAGCTCCTTCAGATATTGCTTGAGCGGTCTCGCCGGCCTGCCCCAGAAAACGACGCCCGGGCCGTTGACTTTCTTGTGTGTCAGTACACCCGACCCTGATCCCAGGATCACCTGTTCCCCGATTGTGGCGTGGTCGCCGATGCCGACCTGTCCGCCGACAACTGCGTTGTCGCCGATCACGCTTGACCCAGAGATACCTGTCTGCGCGGCGATCACCACGTCCTTACCCACCTGCACGTTGTGTCCGATATGCACGAGGTTGTCGATCTTCACACCATGCGCAATGCGCGTTTCGTCGAGTGCGCCGCGATCTACAGTCGTGTTCGCGCCGATCTCAACGCCATCTTCGATAACCAATCGGCCCCGCTGTGGAAACTGCACATACTCGCCCGTCGCCTGATCGAGCACATAGCCGAATCCATCCGAACCGAGCACCGCTCCGGCATGCACGATGACACGGTCCCCCAGGTCCACTCCGGGATAGAGCACCACACGCGGATAAATCCGGCATTCTCGGCCCATGACAGCGCCGCGTCCTACCACCGCGCCCGCGCCAATCACCGAGCCGTCACCGATTTTCGCTTCGGCCTCGATCACCGCATACGCGCCCACCGAGATGCGCCGCCCCATCGCGACCGATCCGTCAATCGCAGCCGTCGGATGAATAGCAGCTTGAGTGTCTGGCGGTTCAAGCAGTTGTGCCGCGCGTGCAAAGGCCAGCTTCGGGTGGTTCACAAGCAACACTGGCTTAACGAAGTCTGCATCTTTCCCCATCTGCTCGGTGACGATTACCGCCGCAGCCTCGGACTTCATCGCTTCAGTCAGGGCGGCCGCATCCTCGGCGAACACTACCGTCTCAGCAGTCGCGCTCTTCACGCTGCCCACGCCGGAAACTTCCAGCTCTTGCGCGCCACCACGCAGCTTCGCATCCAACAGCTCCGCCAACTGAACCAGTCGCATCATGCCCTTCTGACTATAACCCTGTAATCCCTAGCGCCCATACACTGGAGGCTCGCCCTCCGGCCTCGTCTTCCAGCGTCGATGCACCCACAGCCATTGATCAGGATACCTTTGCACCCAGCTTTCGATCACCGCAGTAAATCGCGCCGTGTTCTCGAGCACATCCCGCTCGTCGTTGCCGGTTGAAACTACGTCAATCGCTTCTCCGAAATGAAGAGCGTATCTCTGCTCGCCTTCCTCCCATAACATAAAACCCGGCAGCACCGTCGCGCCCGTCTTCAAAGCCACGCGCGCCATACCAGACGCCGTACAGGCCATGTGCCCGAAGAACGGCACGAACGCTCCCTGAGGCGGCGTCATATTCGTATCCATCAGGATGCCGACCGTTTCGCCCTGCCGCACTGCGCCCAGCAGCCCGCGTGCGAAGTCGTCCTTGTGCAGCACGCGATTGCCGTGCAGGCAGCGGATATCGTTCACCAGCCGGTCGACCCGTGCATTGTCCAGCCGGCGAATCACCATGCTCATGGGATGCCCCATCAGCGAGTGGTAGTAGCTTGAAAGTTCCCACGCGCCCAGATGACCGGTGACGATCAGCACACCCTTGCCGCGGTCGCGCGCGGCGAGATAATGCTCGAGCCCTTCGTACCGGGCAAAACCGCGCGTGTTCTCAGGTGTATAGCGCGGCATGTGGCAGAACTCGGCCAGCAGCCAACCCAGGTTTCGATAGAGCCGGCGCAGAATCTGCTCGCGCTCTTCAACAGACTTTTCAGGAAACGCCAGTGCGAGGTTGATGAGGCCAACATTTCTCAAACGGCCGAGAAGTCGGTAGGCTGCAGCTCCAACGACCGCTCCCAACGCTCGCGCCCACCCGCGCGGTAATGCGCCCAGCAGCTTTACCAGCATCCATACAACTGCAAACTCCAGATTTTCACGCACGGATATGAACTTCTCGCATCGCCAACGATAAAAGCTAGTGTAACCGCTGGACTCAGCGAGCGCGCTTACATCTCGGGCAGCATCTCGATCAGCGGTTCATCCCCGCCAAGCAGGTAGTATGCGATGAATTTCATCGGCTCGGTCAGTGAGGCGTTATCGAAGCGCGCAATCACCGTCTCTGCCGGTTCGTAGAATGCCGCGCCTGTCGGCAGGGATTGCGGCTCTCGGCCTTCGATCTGCAGGACAGCGGTACCCCTTCGGCGATATGTCCCAGAACAGGACAAAGATGGCTGTGACGGCCGGTCTGCTGGCCTGGAGCGAATGCTATCTCCCTGATATCTACGGCCGATACCGTTCGCGCGCCCAGCGCAGCACGCAAAAGTTCTTTGCGAATGATCGTCACCTGGCTCATGGCGGTTGGATGAGCCGTTCCACATGACGGATTCAGCTCCCTCGTGAAACACGCACTATGGCAGCACGCGATACCCGCCCACCTTGCCGTCCGCAGTCATAAAGAGGTTGATCTTATGTTCGCCGCAGCTGAACTGGGCCGCATAACGGTAACTCGTCCCGCCATTGATCGCGGTCTTTTCGAGCAGGCTCAGATTCTCGAGCCCGCCCAGCGCCTGCAATTGGAGTGCAGCGCTGGCCAGAAGCTCGGGGGTCATCGCCGCGTTCATCTCCGGACTCAAGAGCGAGCGGTCGGGTTTGCCCGAAGACATCTGATCCCACATCTTCATCGCCAGAGCATGCACCGCCGGGTCATCCTGCACGGCGGTCGCAGTTGCGGCTTCTTTCTACTCCGCAACCCGGGGATCATAAAGCGCTAGCACGCTCTTCACGATCTTCTCCGGCTGGCCGCGGAACGGGGAGTCGGGCAGTTGGACAAGACAATAACCGCGAGGTCATCCTCTGGGAAAATCGCGTTGAGGCAGTAGCCGCCAGCCTTCGGAGAATAGCCGTTGTGCCAGATTTCGCGATGCTCCCCGATCGCATCGACGACGAAGCCCCTCGCATAGTGCATGCGCCGTCCATTCGGCAGTGTGCCATTCGTCCACAGCGCGTGCATCGAGTCGTTGTTCAGAAGCTTTTTGGTCATCAGCGCCGTATCCCAGCGCGCCAGGTCCTGCGCCTTCGAAACAACGCTGCCTGCCCCTAAAACAGATCCAGGCTGATTCTCGGTTCCGCAGGATGAAAGCTTCCCGCGTTTCCCTCGTACGGTGTTGCCGTCCCCGCCTGTGCCGCAAACCCGCTTCCTGAAGACATGTCCAGCGGCGTAAAGATGTTGCGCGCAAGAAAATCCGCATACGGCATTCCCGACACGCGAGACACGATGTACGCCAGCACGGCATAGTTCGTATTGCTGTACTCCCACTTCTCTCCCGGCGCGAAGTCCGGCTTATCCGTCTTCAGAATCGCGATAATCTTCTCCGGAGGAATTGCGCCCTTGATCGGCCAATCGTGTTCTCGAGTATTCGGATAGTTGTGCAGGCCCGAATCCTGATTCAACAGAAGGCGCAGCGTGATCTTGTCCGCATTCCGCATCTCGGGCAGATATTTGCTCAGTTTGTCGTCGAGCGAGAGCTTCTCCTGTTGGGCGAGCAGCAGCACCACAGCCGCCGTGAACTGCTTGGTGATCGAGCCGATGGCGAAGGGCGTCTCCGGCGTGACCGGCGTTTGCGACGCCTCATCGGCGCGGCCGTATCCCTTGGCGAAAACTACATTGCCGTGTGACCACACAAGAAAGGCAAAGCCCGGAGCCGCCTTCTCCTGATAAACCTGCTCACCGATCTGGTCGAATGCTCGTTGATCTGGTTCCTTTTGAGCTGCTGTGCCGCCTGAGCCAATGCGCCTCCACACAAAATGCCGAGCAATGCTGCGCAAACCACGTTGTGCCCCTTGCGAATCATGAGCACACTCTACTTCCCCGCCTCAATTTCGATGAGACACGGAAGAAGTGGCGTCAAAATTTACATCGGTGTAACTTTCTTAGGTCATCCAATCAGCGGATACAATTCGCAGTGAGCAAAGAAAGGTTGAGAGAATGCATCAGCCCAAATCCGACGCCCTCGTATTCTTCGGAGCCACGGGAGACCTGGCTTACAAGCAAATCTTCCCCTCCCTGCAGCGGCTGGCCAAGCGCGGCAAGCTGACCGGTCCGGTCATCGGAGTCGCCAAGGCCGGCTGGAATCTCGATCAGCTCAAAGCACGCGCTAAAGACAGTGTCGACAACCACGGCGGCATCGATCCCGAGGGTCTCGC
>Ga0206932_1109_pt1 | contig 14844 bp, 12 predicted proteins | sample Alteio_BWOrgHeat_18_FD_153244 | JGI IMG/M metagenome (GOLD analysis project Ga0206932, IMG submission 153244) | Enriched cells from forest soil in Barre Woods Harvard Forest LTER site, Petersham, Massachusetts, United States -... | ecosystem: Environmental > Terrestrial > Soil > Temperate forest >...
TGATACCTATAAAAATGCTAAGGATTTTATGTGCGTATTTGTGGTAGTGCCCGAGGGAGCGAATTTTGTATTTGTACCCTACGGGGGTTGAAAGATTGGAAAGTTTGAATGTTGTAAGGTTGAAATGTTAGTTATTATTTATTGCTTATAATGTTTTAATTTTACCGTAGAAAATCATAACATTACAAACTTTCAACGTTACAACATTCAAACAACAGCATGCCCGAAAAATTACTCCTGCTCAATAAACAGCAAATACAGCAAAAGATAGACCGTATTGCTTACCAGGTACTGGAAGATAATTTTGATGAAAAAGAGATCATCATTGCCGGTATGTTGCCGCGCGGGGGGTTCCTGGCAGCGCGGCTAAAAAAAGTGCTGGATGAGATAGCGCCGTTTAAAAGCAAACTGTTCACCATCGACCTCGACCGTTTCAGCAGCAGCCTCGATGCAAAAATTGATTTTGATATTAAAGAATGCCATAATAAAGTGATCATTTTGGTAGATGATGTATTAAATACCGGCAAAGCGTTAACTTATGGGTTTGGTGTTTTTTTAAATGTACCGCTAAAAAAACTGCGCACCGTAGTATTGGTTGATCGTAACCACAAAAATTTCCCCGTTACTACCGACTATTCGGGAATAGCGCTCTCTACCATTATTAAGCAGCATATTGATGTGGAATTGAGTGAGAATGGGGAAGAGGATGCGGTTTATTTGAGATGACATGAAACGTATAACCTTATCAGTTTTAACTGTAATTATTTGCCATGCAATTGCAGTAAGTCAGACCCTAAAATACAAAGCAGTTAACAATGATGATCTTGTATATATTTTAAATAACATAGAAAAGACAACTAGCTTTACTTCTGATAAAAACGACCTTTTTGTAAAGGTGTTTAATGTCGCCGATCCTTCTGGCAGCGCTCATACTGAAGGAACAGATGAGATTACCAATTCAATATATATCGCTGTATCGGAAGACGGGGAAGGCCCTGAACAACATTTATTTAGATTGGCCTCTGTATACGATCCTAAGTTTATAAAATGGGTTAAAACACCTGCGGGCCCTGAGCTAATATTGAGTTATGGACCTGCGAACAAAAGAAAAACAGCTACTATTCGAGTAACACTTAAACAATTGTTTATCCGTTAAAAAATGCAAATCAAAAGTCTCTCCGCTAATTGGCGGGGGAGATTTAGAGGGGCTAAGCCTGTACCGTCAATTTCCTATACTTTATTCTTTCGGTCCAACACCAACAAAGGCGGGAAATAACTCACCTAAATAAGTCTTCCCCTGTAACATTCCCCAATTTTAAACGCCTTATCTACATCAGCACCAACACTTTTAACAAATTTTAACAAAAAATAATTAAAAATCATTTGCATATACGAAAACAATCGTACATCTTTGTACGAAGATATTCGTAGGATAGAAAATATGGAACTGAAACCAACAGAAAGCGAGCTTGAAATATTACAGGTGATTTGGAAAAAAGGCGAATGCACTGTTCGCGAAGTGAACGAAGAACTGGCAAAAAATAAGGATGTAGGTTATACAACCACTTTAAAGCTGATGCAGATAATGCATGATAAAGGATTGGTTGAGCGCAATACCGACGCGAAAACGCATTTATATAAAGCGGTGATAAGCCGCGAGCAGGCGCAGAACACCGCGCTGGATAAAATTTTAGATACCGTATTTAAAGGTTCCACAGCCGACCTGGTGATACAGGCGCTTGGCCAGCACCGGGCATCGAAGGATGAGATTGAGGCGATAAGGGATTATTTGAGGAAGTTTAAGAGTGAAGATTAGGGGGGAAGATTAGAGATTGAAGATTAAAGATTAGGTGTAGCAGGGGGATATAGTAGCAACTTATTAAAGAGATTAAATTTAACAGTTATGGAAAATCTGTTTTACAACATCAGCCAGGTTTTAGGTATAACCATTATCCACTCGTTGTGGCAGGGGTTAATTATTTATATCGCGTTGCGCGTATTTATGCAGGTGTTCCCGGCCGCGCCGGCGGCGGTAAAATACCGTGTGGCTTATTCGGCATTGGCGGTTACGCTTTGCTGGTTTTTGTATACTTTATTTAACGAGATGGGGCATTATGCCTGGCTCTCAACAACGGCGCTTACCATTGCTCCCCTAACTTTACCGGCGGTAATGCACCAGTTAAGCGGGCCCACCAACAAATACTATGTAACCATTTCGGGCTATATGCCCTGCCTCACCATGATCTATGTGGTGGGCTTGGTATTTAATACCCTGAAACTATCCCTGGCATGGAACAGCATTTACCGCATAAGACAAAACATAAGCGACGCCGGTTTCGACGGCACGATAACCCGCTTATCAAAAAAACTAAACCTGGCCAAAACCGTACAGGCGGTATTTAGCGAATGGGTTGATGTGCCCTGCATTACCGGTTTTGTTAAACCGATGATATTGCTGCCCTTTGCTATAACCTGCTATTTATCGGCCGAAGAAACTGAAGCCATTTTATTGCATGAACTGGCCCATATAAAACGAAACGATTACCTGTTAAACTTTATTCAGCAGGTTATGGGTATCGTATTATTCTTTAACCCGTTTGCAAGGCTGGTTAATAACCTGGTGAATGAAGAAAGAGAAAACTGCTGCGACGACCTGGTGGTGCAGGTTACCGGCAGTCCGTTTATATATGCGCAAGCTTTACTAAAACTTGAGGAAAACAAACAACAGCGCTGGCAACTGGCCCTTGCCGCCGCCGGAAAAAAGTATGAATTGTTAAACAGAATTGAACGTATTATGAAAACTAAAACCCAAACTATAAATATGCGCCCGGTGTTAATTACACTGGTGGCACTCGCTTGCAGCATCAGCAGCATAGCCTGGCTTAACCCCGAAATTAAAGACGGCAGGGTAACCCTAAAAAACGCCGAACCCGCAATGCGGATGATAACAGCTGCAATTACCGCCGCTGCACCCGCTGCAGTAACACCCGCTGTTGCGCCAACGGTGGTTACAGTACCTGCACCAAAAAAGAATTTTGTTGTAAAAGTTATTGCGGATAGCGTACGTACTGCCGATACTGCTATCAAAGGCAAAAAATATAAAATTGTGGTGGAGGATGAGCAGGGCAACAAAAAAGAATATAACTCGGTAAACGACCTGCCCGCTGCCGATAAGGGCGCTTTTATTGACGATAACGCCTTTAATAATTCTTATTCGAATTACAAAATGGCTGATAGCGGCCACTTCATCAACATGCGAAAATTTGTTTCGGGCGACGCGTGGAAAAAGCAGGCAGAGCAAATGCAGAAACAAGCTATGGTGATGTCGAAAAAGTTCAACAGTCCCGAGTGGAAGCAAATGGAAGATATTGCAAAAAAGGGTGTAGATATGGCAAAGAAACTCAACAGCCCCGAATGGAAGAAACAGGTTGAAGATATGCAGAAAAAGGGCGTCGATATGGCCAAATACTATGATAGCCCAGAAGGGAAAAAGCAAATAGAAGCTATTGAAAAACAGGGCGAGGAGATATCCAAATACTACGATAGTCCTGAGTGGAAAAAGCAGGTTGAGGAAATACAGAAACAAGGCGCCGATGTAGCTAAATACTACGATAGCCCCGAATGGAAAAAGCAGGTTGCCGAAATACAAAAACAAAGTGAAGAAATGGCCAAATATTATAGCAGCGCCGAATGGAAAAAACAGGTTGAGGAGATGCAGCAGGAAGGTGATGAAATCAGGCTTAAATCAACGAGCGCCGAACCTCCGGCCAAAGTGAAGGAGCCGGAACAACCTAAAGCACCTGTTCCTCCGGTAAACGCGAAAGCCCCCAAACCGGCAAAACCCGCAAAAGTTGCCAGACCGGCAAAAGCCCCCAAACCGGCAAAAACCTCCAAACCGGCAAAAGAGGAAACGCCGGAACCAGAAAAGCCTTTATAGGATCAGTTAATAGTTAATTAAGAACAGGCCGGCGTGAGTTGGCCTGTTTTTTTGCCGCTTCTTTTGTTAGTGTTGTGATAAGTTCACCAGGCTCATTAACCATTTTTACTATATAACCCTGTTTATCGATAACAAAATGTGTGGGGTATTCATGTACTTTTAAAATTTTATCCATGTAAGCTTCCTTGTTCGGAACTATAGCATAATTAAATGCTGTTTTCTTTAAAAACGCTTTAATCGCTTTTGGCTGATCAAAAACCAGGCTTACAAAAAGTATATCTTTCCGGTTTTTATAACGATCTGCCAGTTCATTAAGCTGTGGTATTTCTTCACGACAAGCCTGGCAGGCTAAAAACCAGCATTTTAGTACCAGAATCTTTCCGAGAGTGTTTTCAGATGTATATATTTTGCCGTTCAAATCAATAAACCGATACGCCGGCAGCCTCATTCCTTCCTTTTTATAAGCATCAGCATATGTTGTAGCATACTGCGCTATGGTGGCGCTCACATCCTTATCGACCGAATTGGGCAATCGGTATAGCTGATAAGTCTCAGTTTTTGAGTTAAGCCGCATGGGAAGATACTTTCCCTTCGAAAGCGTATCTAAAAATTCGCCCTTACTGATAACAGTCCCATTATTATCATAAGCCTTATAATCATCATCAGCAAGACGTAGGTAATCCCTGTTATAATACAGGAAGTTCATGAAGTTTTGCAGGACTTTTCCGGGATTCTCAACCGGACGACCAATTAATTTAGTTTGGGCATATAAGAAATAGGACACGCTCAAAACAAACCATACAACCAGAGAGATTTTCTTCATTATAATAATAGACGTTTATGATGGCTTTTATAAAATTAGTATAATTTCCGTGAAAATGTTACTTCTGCAGTTTTAATTTTCTTTAATTTTTCTTTACGCTTAACTAATACACCTATTTTGTATTTTAGTATCCTCAAACCCAGGTATACCTTTATGCTTCAAAAACTCAGTATCAATAATTACGCTTTAATTGATAACCTCGAAATCAGTTTCGATGCCGGGCTGAACATCATGACCGGCGAAACTGGGGCGGGGAAATCAATTATACTGGGGGCGTTGTCGCTTATTTTGGGGCAGCGGGCCGAGAGCCGTTACTTTTTTAACCAGCAAAAAAAATGTGTTATAGAAGGCAAATTTAAAATTGCCGCTTTTCACCTCAAAACCTTTTTTGAAGATAACGACCTCGATTATGAGGCCGAAACCGTTTTAAGACGCGAAATATCGGCCGACGGCAAATCGCGGTCGTTTGTGAACGATACGCCGGTAAACCTGAACGCCATGAAACTATTGGGCGAAAAGCTGATCGACATACATTCGCAGCACGCCACACTGGAAATTAACGACCCGGAGTTCCAGTTATTGGTGGTTGATTCGGTGGCGAAGCACCCGGAGTTGCTGGGTGAGTACCAAAATAAATTCCGCGCTTATAAGAAAGCTATAACCAAACTACAGCAGTTAATAGACGAAAGCGATAAAACCAAGGCCGACCTGGATTATCACCAGTTTCAATTCGATGAGCTGGAAAAAGCCGGCCTGGCCGCCGGTGAGCAGGAGCAACTGGAACAGGAGCTTTACACCCTAAATAATGCCGAAGAAATTAAACGTAATTTATTAGGCGCAAATTACCTGATGCACGAAGGCGAAGCATCGGCATTGCTGCAATTGCGCGAGGCTGATCAGCAGTTAATTAGTATTGGCAAATTTAATCCGGGGGTTGAAGAACTGCACGAGCGGCTAAACAGCGCCATCATTGAGCTAAAAGATATTGCCGCGGAAATTGAGAATTTAGAGCAACGCACCTATACCGATGAACCCCGCGTTGCCGATATTAATACCCGCCTGAGCGTGATCTACACCCTGCAAAAAAAACACCGCCTCAACAGCGTTACCGAGCTACTGCAATTGCAGGATGACCTCTCCGAAAAAATACAACAAGCTGTTGTTGGCGATGAAGCCATTGAAAAACTGCGGCAGCAACTCAACACCGATAGAAAGGAACTGGCGCAGCTGGCCGCACAATTATCGGCAAACCGTGCAAAGGCTATACCGACTATTGAAACGCAGGTGCTGCAAACATTGGGCGAAATGGGCATGGGTAATGCCTCACTCAAAATTGAATTAACTGATGCCGCCGGACGTAACTCCCCTTTAGGGGGTTTGGGGGAAAACGGTACTGACGTGGTACGTTTCCTCTTCACCGCCAATAAGGGCCATGCCCTTGCCGAAATGAGCAAGGTAGCATCGGGCGGTGAGCTTTCAAGGCTGATGCTTAGCATTAAATCGCTCATTGCCAAAAATACAGCTTTGCCCACCATTATTTTTGATGAGATAGACACGGGCGTATCTGGCGAAGTAGCCAATAAAGTAGGGCAGATCATGGAGCAGCTGGCTAATAATTTACAGGTAATTACCATTACACACCTGCCGCAAATTGCCGGCAAGGGGCAGCGCCATTATTTTGTTTATAAAGACGATACAACCACAACCACCTATACCCGCATCAAACAATTGGATAAAAACGAACGCATTTTGGAAATAGCCAAAATGCTGAGTGGCGACAAGCCGGGTGAGAGCGCTTTGCAGAATGCGAGGGAATTACTTAGTTTGCAGTAGGCAGTATTCACTAACCAATATAAAACCATGTCGTTTCTGACAGTAAATATTAATTAACCATGAAAACCAAATTCCACCTCCCCACATTCTTTATTACCGCATCCGTATTTTCCTTGTTTTTGCTTGCCGGATTTGCCTTTATAAAGCAGGAAGATAAAGGCTATATAATTGACCATGAAAAAGAGATCGCTCACGACGAACCCGGCCCGCATGATGGCGGGGGCAAAACTACGGCGTTCCCTTTCTTTAGTAAATTTAAGGACGCGAAGATGTCTTTCCGCAAAAGGATATTGCACCCAGGCGCAACCATTGGTTACCATTTGCAGGAGCAGCAGGAGATTTATTATATACTGAGCGGTAAGGGCGAACTGACAACAAACGGCAAAACTATCACCGTAAATACAGGCGACGCGATATTAACCCTTCCGGGCAGTCATCACGGCCTTAAACCGGCAGGAAACGAGGACCTTGCCGTGCTCATTACTTACGAAAACTAAAAACCTTGTGTTATTTCGAGCGGGAGCGAGAAATCTATACATGATAGGCGGCGAACTATACAGGGTGTATAGATTTCGACCGTAGGGAGAAATGCCAGTGGTTTTATATTTAATAGTAAATCAATAATTATATACCTTTGCCTGCATTACAATCAAACTTAAATATGGCTCATAATTTACTAAAGGGTAAAAAAGGAATTATTTTTGGCGCATTGGATGAAAACTCCATTGCCTGGAAAACCGCGCAACATTGCTATGCCGAAGGCGCCGAACTGGTGTTAACCAACGCCCCCATAGCTTTGCGTATGGGTGCCATAAATAAACTGGCCGAAGAAGTAAAGGCCCCGGTTATTGGCGCTGATGTTACCGTAACCGCCGACCTGGAGGCGCTGTTTACTCAGGCTATGGAACATTTTGGAGGCAAGGTTGATTTTATTTTGCACTCTATAGGTATGAGTATAAATATCCGCAAGAACATACCTTATTACGAAAACAACTATGAGTTTACCCATAAGGGTTTTGATATTTCGGCATTAAGCCTGCACCGCGTATTGCAAACCGCCATGAAAATGGATGCCATTAACGAATGGGGATCGGTTGTGGCCTTAAGTTATATTGCCGCGCATCGTGTGTTCCCCGATTATAATGACATGAGCGATAACAAAGCCGTTTTAGAAAGCATCGCCCGTAATTTTGGCTACTATTATGGTACCAAAAAACGCGTACGCATAAACACCGTATCGCAATCGCCAACACGCACTACCGCGGGTTCGGGTGTTAAGGGTTTTGACGGCTTTATTAATTATGCCGAAAAAATGAGTCCGCTGGGTAATGCCAGTGCCGATCAATGCGCCGATTACTGCGTAACCCTGTTCTCTGACCTCACCAAAATGGTTACCATGCAAAATCTTTTCCACGACGGTGGGTTCTCCTTTACCGGCGTTACACAGGCGGTTATTGAGCAAATGGAAAAGTAGTTTTTTGATTTCGAAAGTCGCCTGCCTGCCGCAGGCAGGGAATTACGATTTCGGAATTAGTTTAAGATAAGGCTGACCAGTACGTTCAGCATTACAACAAAAAGGGTTAACTTATTTATTTGGTTAACCTTTTTTGTTTTGATAAATACTTTCCTAATTCGATTGCACCAGCACCAGTTTTACCGTAATATCGCTGGTTGGTTTAACGGGTGTGCCGCCGCCCGGGGGCTGCGCGTACAATACCAGGTTACCGGGGTAGTGAATATAGCTGTAAGCCACATTATTATACACCTCGGGTATTTGTTCATACACGCCGCTGAAAAAAGAAAAATAGACCAACGTAGCGCCATATTTATCAAAGAAGGTATCTATTGCCGGCGCTTTTATAGAAACTGAATCTGATTTACCATCGGTGGTTTGAACCCAGCTGCTTGCCGAAACCGTAACAAAATAAGTTTGGTTAGGAACAACGTTTGTTACGTAGGTTTTTTTGCAGGAAGACAGCGCCGCAACTATTAGCGCAACGCAGGTGATTGATAAGAGTTTTTTCATAAAGTATAAAGTTTTTTCCATTTGTTAGATGATGTTAAAACGGAAAGGTTTAATTTTTAGTTTGGGTTTATGAATATTTTTTTAACAAAAAGAGCCTCCGAATTTTCGGAGGCTCTTTTTATATCAAGCTTTAATTCTGCTCTTCCTGTTTGGGTTTTTTGCTGGAAGATTTTTTGCCGGTTATTTTTATTTCGTCGGCAACTGCATCATGGTCAACCAGCATGGTATCGCCATCGCCCATTTCGCCTTTCAGTATTTCTTCGGCTATAGGGTCCTCCAAATATTTCTGGATGGCCCGTTTTAACGGTCGTGCGCCAAACTGCGAATCGTAACCCTTATCGGCAATAAACTTTTTGGCGGCTTCGGTAAGCTCAATTTTATAACCCAGGCTGTTAACCCTGCCAAATAAAGAGGCTAATTCAATATCAATTATCTTAAATATTTCTTCTTCGCCTAACGAGTTAAATATAATAACATCATCAATACGGTTCAAAAACTCGGGGGCGAAAGCACGTTTCAGCGCGTTCTCTATCACACCTCTCGAATGCGAGTCGACCTGGTTGTTTTTAGCGTTGGTGCTAAAACCTACACCTTGCCCAAAATCTTTTAACTGGCGCGCACCAATATTCGAGGTCATGATAATGATCGCGTTCCTGAAATCAACCTTGCGGCCCAATGAATCGGTTAGCTGTCCTTCATCCAACACTTGTAGTAAGATGTTAAATACATCCGGGTGCGCTTTTTCAATTTCGTCCAATAATACAACCGCGTAAGGTTTGCGGCGCACTTTTTCTGTTAATTGTCCGCCTTCTTCATAGCCCACATATCCCGGGGGCGCCCCAACTAAACGTGATACCGCGAATTTTTCCATGTACTCGCTCATATCAATTTGTATCAGCGCGTCCTCGGTGTCGAACATAAAACGGGCAAGCTCTTTGGCTAACTCTGTTTTACCAACACCGGTAGGGCCTAAAAATATAAATGAACCTATTGGTTTTTTAGGATCTTTTAACCCGGCACGTGTGCGTTGTATGGCGCGGGTCAGTTTCTTGATCGCGTCTTCCTGGCCTATGATCTTGTTACCAATGGTTTCTCCCATGTGAAGCAATTTCTGACTATCAGTTTGTCCAACCTTTTGCACAGGTATACCGGTCATCATAGACACTACTTCGGCAACATTATCTTCGGTAACGGTATAACGTTTTGATTTTGTTTCCGCTTCCCAAACAGTTTTAGCCTGGTCCAGTTCTTCCAGCAAATGCTTTTCTGTATCACGCAGTTTGGCCGCTTCCTCGTATTTCTGGCTGCGTACCACTTTGTTTTTTTCAACCTTGATCAGCTCTATCTTATTTTCAATATCCAGTATTTCCTGCGGAACGTGGATATTGGTTAAGTGAACACGCGAACCCGATTCATCCAAAGCGTCGATAGCCTTGTCAGGTAAAAATCTGTCGGTAATATATCTTGTAGTTAAGGTAACACAAGCCAAAATAGCTTCATCAGTATAAGTTACACCATGATGGTCTTCGTATTTATCTTTTATGCGGGTAAGTATTTCCACAGTTTCATCGGGCGTAGCCGGCTCCACCATTACTTTTTGAAAACGACGGTCTAAAGCACCGTCTTTTTCAATATACTGGCGGTATTCATCCAGCGTAGTGGCGCCAATACATTGTATCTCGCCCCTTGCCAACGCTGGTTTAAACATATTTGAAGCATCAAGCGAACCTGAAGCACCGCCCGCGCCAACAATGGTATGTATCTCGTCGATAAATAAAATTACGTCAGGCGATTTTTCCAATTCGTTCATAACGGCTTTCATCCGCTCTTCAAACTGCCCGCGGTACTTGGTTCCGGCAACTAACGAGGCCAGGTCAAGCGTAACCACCCGTTTGTTAAACAATACGCGCGATACTTTACGCTGAACAATACGCAGCGCCAGCCCTTCGGCAATGGCACTTTTACCAACGCCAGGCTCGCCAATTAATATCGGGTTGTTCTTTTTACGGCGGGATAATATTTGCGATACCCTTTCAATTTCTTTTTCACGGCCCACAATTGGGTCAAGTTTTCCATCCTCGGCGGCGCGGGTTAAATCGCGGCCAAAGTTATCCAGCACAGGGGTTTTTGATTTAATATCCGATACTTTTTTAGGTTGGTTAAATGCTTCTTCTTCCTTAAAATCATCCTCACCCCCGGTTGATGAACCGGGCATCTCATCGGTAACATTGTTTTTATGCGATTCAACCTCGCCTTTAAAAACTTCGTAGTTAACATTAAACTGCATCAGTATTTGTGATGCTATATTATCTTCATCGCGTAAAATAGACAACAATAAATGCTCGGTGCCTATTACATCGCTTTTAAATATTTTAGCTTCCAGGTAAGTTATCTTCAATACTTTTTCGGCTTGTTTAGTTAGTGGTATACTGCCAATATGTACATTGGTGCCTATAGTTCCTTTTACAGCGTCTTCAACAGAACGGCGCAGTTTCGCGGTATCAACTGCCAGTTCCCTGAGCAATTTTATCGCAACACCGTCCCCGTCCCGAATTAGTCCGAGCAGCAGATGTTCTGTACCAATATAATCATGCCCTAGGCGAAGCGCCTCTTCCCTGCTATATTGTATCACATCTTTAACCCGTGGCGAAAATTTTGCTTCCATATATATCCTTACTCTTTAATACGCCCTAATTTATAAAATAGTTGCTATAAACAGGATGCGTTGTTTTTTAACTTATCAACAATATTGCTGCCAACTTTTAAAACCAACTATAAACAGACACTATTATGATGCAATCTATTAAAAGTTAAACTTTTTGCAACAATTATTGTGATAAATTTATCTGCCGATGTAAAAAATTTACAATTTAACGCTGATAACTACCTATTTGATATGGAGAAACACCGAAAGTTTAATAAAGATGGGCAGAATATTCCACTGTTGCAGGGAAAACAGGCAGTTTAGTCAGGTGTGGTGACGTTATGGCATGGTGGGTTGGGTTTGCAGTCCCGATAGCTATCGGGATGAGTTTGCAGTGGGCAGGGGTGTGTTTATGGTTGTTTATTTAGTTGCACATGTTGTCTGAACCATGATTTATAGGATTATAGGATTTCAGGATGCTGGATTATTAGATCGGGTAATCCCAAAATCCTACGAACGGCGTAGCCTTCTTGAACACAACTGAAGAACAAATAAAACATGAAAAATCATGGTTCAGATGATTTGGGCGTTTCCCTGCGGGCCGCGCTATCCGCTCTTACTTATGCTAGCGGGATTAATTAAACTAGAAATATTTTGGAGCATCGAGTATTAGCAGTATTGCTATCAAATCTATTTACATCCCATTTCTCATCCTTAGCCATCCCTAACCAATTTTTCATTTCCTTGTGTTGGCGATGCTTAGGGTCATTTAATATCTCGATAAGATGGTAATAACCAGGTATGCCGCCGCAATCTTCTGGGGGACAGGCACCCTTTCCATCAATACATAGGCTGGTAATTATCCTTTCATCGGATATTTTTTCTAAAATAATGTGATGTTCCCAATTATCACCAAAATCATACATATAGGTAAGTGTTTGTTTAGGCCTGTTAAAAACTTCTGAAAGTTTGGTTATGCGGCTATCTTCTGTTATACCATCATCATAATCAAACTCATCAGGAATTTTATAAATGGGCTCTGTAGTCCAGGCACGTAAAGAAAAATGATATAAATGGCAATCGCTCCAACCAAATGCAGCCTGTATAATTTGATGAAATATGTCAAAGGTTATATTTTCAGGCACAAGTATTCGGCGCCAAACAGGAGGCTTTTGAATATCTTTAATTTGAATTTTAAAATGGTAAGTTTTCATGGATAATTAGTGTAACTCAACAAAGTTAAGTTTTTTTATTTTGTTACTTTTGCTTTAACCATTTTTCTCTTAAGGCTTTAGGTTTAATAATTCTAATCTTATCATTTTCCTTCTGAGATGAATTATGTTTTAGTAATTTATTCACAGCCATTAAGGTTCTTCGACGAAAACCCTAAACGTAGACTTGAAGTAATAATTAACGTTAATTACTGCAAACTACCCACCGATCCCAATTGCTATCGGGACCGCAAACCTCTATATTTGCCCACCAAACATTCACTAATTCGCTAAATCACACATTCACTCATTAACACATGGCAGACGAAAAGATAATTTTTTCAATGGCCGGGGTAAGTAAAGTTTATCCCCCGCAAAAAACAGTATTAAAAAATATATACCTGAGCTTTTTTTATGGCGCTAAAATTGGCGTTATCGGGTTGAACGGGTCGGGGAAATCGTCATTGTTGAAAATTATCGCGGGGATCGATAAGACCAATATCGGCGAAGTTGTTTTTTCGCCGGGCTATACCGTGGGTTATTTAAGCCAGGAACCCGAGCTTGACCCCAACAAAACCGTACGCGAAGTAGTGGAAGAAGGCGTAAGTGAAACTACCGCCCTGTTAAAAGAATACGAAGAGATAAACGAAAAATTTGGCCTGGAAGAATACTACGGCGATGCCGATAAAATGGACAAGCTAATGGCTCGCCAGGGCGAGCTGCAGGATAAAATTGACGCCGTAAACGCCTGGGAACTGGATACCAAACTTGAACGTGCCATGGATGCCCTGCGTTGCCCGGAGCCGGATACGAAAATTTCGGTTTTGTCGGGAGGTGAGCGGAGGCGGGTGGCTTTATGCCGGTTGCTGCTGAAAGAACCTGACGTTTTGTTATTGGATGAGCCCACTAACCACCTCGACGCCGAATCGATCGACTGGCTGGAGCAGCACTTAAAACAATATAAAGGCACCGTAATAGCCGTAACCCACGACCGTTACTTTTTAGATAACGTGGCCGGATGGATACTGGAGCTTGACCGCGGCGAGGGCATCCCCTGGAAAGGAAATTACTCCTCATGGCTCGACCAAAAGGCCAAGCGCCTGACACAGGAAGATAAAACCGAAAGCAAACGCCAGAAAGCATTGGAGCGCGAGCTGGAATGGGTGCGTATGGGGCCGAAGGGCAGGCATACCAAATCGAAGGCGCGTTTATCCAACTATGATAAACTGGCATCCGAAGAAACCAAAGAACGCGAAGAAAAACTGGAGTTGTTTATTCCGCCCGGTCCGCGTTTGGGTAATGTCGTTATAGAGGCCAGTGGCGTAAGCAAAAGTTATGGCGATAAATTGCTGTTTGATAACCTTGATTTTAGTTTACCCCCTGCGGGAATTGTAGGCATAATAGGGCCAAACGGCGCGGGTAAAACAACGCTGTTCCGCCTCATTACCGGGCAGGAAAAGCCCGATGCAGGCACCTTCCGCGTAGGTGAAACGGTACAACTGGGTTATGTTGACCAACTGCATGACGACCTCGACCCCAACAAATCCGTATGGGAAAACATTACCGACGGGCAGGAAATCATACTGGTAGGTAACCGCCCTATCAACTCACGCGCTTATGTATCGCGGTTTAACTTTAACGGGGCCGATCAGCAGAAAAAAGTGGGGGTATTATCAGGCGGTGAGCGTAACCGGGTGCATCTATCCATCACCCTGAAAAAAGGAAGCAACGTATTGTTACTCGATGAGCCTACCAACGATATAGACGTAAATACCTTACGTGCATTAGAAGAAGCCTTAGAAAACTTTGGCGGCTGCGCCGTTATCATCAGCCACGACCGCTGGTTTTTGGACCGTATTTGCACGCATATACTGGCCTTTGAGGGTAACTCGCAGGTTTATTTCTTCGAAGGCAATTATTCAGACTACGAAGAAAACCGCAAAAAGCGTTTAGGCGATGTTGGGCCAAAGAGGATTAAGTATAGGAAACTGGCCTAATTCTTCTGCAACTCCTGGTACTTAATACCATTGGCCGGGTCGGCCTGCATTAAAATGTTCATGGCTGCTATACGGTCGGGCGCATCGGTATGGGCGTATAACGATACCAGCTCATCGCACTTAGCCGTAAAAAATACCAGCGGGAGCATAGCGCCCAGCCGCTGCCGGTCAAGTTGTGCCAGTGCCGGCAATAGGGTTGATATGTACTTACGGGCTTTGCCGGCATTATCGGCCATAACGTCTAAACCGTTACGGTGATAATCGTATAAAAAACTGCGCAGGGGGGCATATACCTTGTCGTTTATATTTTCAACCAGCCAATAGCGGTTGCTGTTATCATCAAAAGCTTTCCACCCTTTAAGGTTGGATGTTT
>Ga0206932_1111_pt1 | contig 14571 bp, 14 predicted proteins | sample Alteio_BWOrgHeat_18_FD_153244 | JGI IMG/M metagenome (GOLD analysis project Ga0206932, IMG submission 153244) | Enriched cells from forest soil in Barre Woods Harvard Forest LTER site, Petersham, Massachusetts, United States -... | ecosystem: Environmental > Terrestrial > Soil > Temperate forest >...
AGTTTGTCCAGGCCTGAGCTGTGAACTTCCGGCAGGCACGGAGAGATGAGTGGGCTTATGGCCCACTTTTTATTTGGGCTGAAAGAGTATTGCAAATTCGTTCGCAAAACCGGATATGGCGCTCAGTCTCGACCAAATTCGTACCACCGCGCAGCGCGTCGCCGCCTCGTACGGCCTTGACGTGGTCGAGGTCGAGTATCTAGGCGCTGCCAAGGACCGGACGTTGCGTGTCTTCATCGAGAAAAACGCCGAAGAGCGCGCCCGGCTAATAGCTCAGGCTCAGGAAGACGCTGCGAAGCAAGAGAGTGGCGTAGATTTCAACATGGAGCAGATTTCGGGTATTACGCACGACGACTGCCAAGCCTTCAGCCGCGACTTCGGGACGGTTCTTGATGTCGAGGAACTCGTTCCCGGCGACAACTATACGCTCGAAGTTTCATCGCCCGGACTCGATCGCAAGCTGCACGGCATCCAGGACTTCCGACGTTTTTCCGGAAGCTTGGTCAAACTACAGACCTTTGAGGCGGTCGCGGGCAACCGGCATTGGCAGGGCAGGCTCACACAGGTGAGCGAACGCGCCATCGCCCTTGACCTCAGCGCACTGAAACAGAAGGGCAAAAACAAGAAAGTGAATCAGGAAACCGCCGAAATCGAAATCTCGAACATCGAGAAGGCCAACCTGATTCCCGAAATCTAAGGCTCGTTCCATGTCCGCCGTCCAGCGGGCCCGAACCCTCGGCCGCGTCTCACCGCGCTGTCGAAATGCAATTGAGAGAGATCTATGGCAAGTATGCTTTACCAGAGCATTGAAGCTTTAAGCCGCGACAAGGGCATCGATCCCGGCATTGTCGTCTCCGCTGTCGAGGACGCCATCGCCCTGGCTACGCGCAAGTACTACAAGACGCAGGAAAACATGCGTGCCGAACTGGACAAGGACTCCGGCGAGATTCGCGCCTATGTCTACAAAACGGTTGTCGAGACTCCTGAGCTAATCGAGGATCCCGTCAACCAGATCGGCCTTGACGAGGCCCGTGAACTCGCGCCTGAGGTGGAAGTGGGCGGCGAGATCCGCTACTACAAGCCCACCGATGTCCTGGGACGTATCGCTGCGCAAATGGCCAAGCAGGTCATCTTCCAGAAGGTGCGCGAGGCCGAACGCGACACGGTCTTCAACGAATACAATCACCGCGCTAATGAAGTCCTGAACGCCACGGTGAAGCGCATCGAGCCGCAGGATGTGATCTTCGACCTTGGCAAGGCCGAAGCACGCATGCCGCGCCGCGAGCAGTCGCGCCTGGAGCAGTTTGCCGTCGGCGAGCGCGTGCGCGTGGTGCTGCTGCGAGTCGACCGCGCGGCCAAAGGTCCCCAAGTCATCGTCTCCCGTGCCGCGCCCGAGCTGGTCCAGAACCTCTTCCACAGCGAGGTTCCCGAAATCTACGACGGAACGGTGGTTATCCGTGCCATCGCGCGCGAAGCGGGCGAGCGCACCAAGATCGCAGTTATGTCGCGCGACAAGGATGTCGATCCGGTCGGCGCATGCGTCGGTATGAAGGGTATGCGGGTGCAGTCGATCATCCGCGAACTGCGCGGCGAAAAGATCGACATCATCGAGTTCAGCGAAGAGATCACCACTTTTGCCGAAAAGGCGTTGCAGCCGGCGAAGGTAAGCCGGGTCACCATCACGGATCTCGGCGAAAAGCAGCTCGAAGTCATTGTCGACGACACACAGCTTTCGCTGGCCATCGGCAAGAAGGGGCAGAACGTGCGTCTCGCCGCCAAACTCCTTGCCTGGAAAATCGACATCAAGAGCGAAGAGGAGAAGCGCCAGGAAGTGGAGCAGCAGATGCAGGGCATGGGCGGCGGTCCCACGACAGCGATCGAGCAGGTCGGCGAACTGGGCGAGTCGATCATCCAAAAGCTGGTTGCTGCCGGCATCACAACCGTGGAAGCGCTGGCCGATATGACGCCGGAGCAGCTTGAGGAAATTCCTGGCATCGGCGAAAAGACGCTGGAGAAGATCAGCGTGGCCGTGCGCCATTATTTCGGAGAGTATGAACCGGGCGAAGAGCGCCCCGCGCCAGTCGAAACAGCGTCTATGGATCCGGGCGAAGAGGCTGCTGCCGAGGCTGCGGAAGCCGCATCCGACGCCAGCCTGGATGAGGAAGAGGACGCGCTGAGGCTCGATCTGACCCAGGAAGGCGAAGAGCCTCCCAGTGAAGAAGGCTCTGGGGTGATCGATGATGAAGTCGCTGAGGAACAGCTGGCCGAGATCATCGAGACGGGCGAAGGACTCGACGCCGAAGGCGCTGAATCCGTCGTTCCGGGCGTCCATGACACAAGCGAAAAGCTTCGTGAAACCGCAGTCGATGCAGATATCGCGGAATCAGGCGAGTTTCACGAAGAAGATGACAAGAAGCAGGAAGGCGGCGCATAGTTATGCGCCGTCCGCAAACACATCGACCCCAGATGAACAGCGCAAATCGCGCCATTTCGGGCCATAATAGAAATAGCTTCAAGATCCACTGCCAAGAGGTTGCTATGTATAGCTAGAGGCGTGGGAGCGAGTACAAAAGGGGCGGATGAGTAAAGTTCGAATTAACGATTTAGCACGTGAGCTGGAAGTAAAGAGCAGGGCCATTCTGGACGTTCTCGATCATGTCGGTGTTATTGAGAAGAAGACGCACTCCAGTTCGCTCGAGCTCGACGAAGCCGAGCGTGTGCGCGCTCACTTCCAACGCGGCAAGTCCGGCGCGTCCGGCAGTTCACGCGTCGAAGCTGCTTCACCCAAACCGAAGATCGACTGGTCGCGCGTTTCGAAGCCTGGCGACGTGCTCAAGGCGATTCAGCAGAAAAAGGAAGAGTCTGCCGCGCAGACACCGCGCCCCGCGCCTGCTCCAACCGCAGCGACCCCGGCTGCCACACCGACAGCCGGTGCAAGACCGGTGATACCTGTGGCCGCAGCTGCTGTATCGGTATCCCAGGCTCCCGCCGCCGAGCGCCCTGCACATGTTGCGACAACACCCCAGGCCGCAACGCCACCCGCTCCACGCAGAATTGTGCCGCAGCCTCGCCAGGCTGCCCCTATCGTGGTGCCGCCGCCGCAAGCTCCAGCCATTGCCGCGAAGCCCCCGGCTGGTCCTGTGGTCGCCAAGCCGCCTGTCGTCGCTGCCGCTGCGGCCGCTCCTGGAACAACACACTCTGCGGCACTGCGCGAAGTGATTGCCGTCGCGCCTCCGCCGGCCTCCGTAGTCGCGAAGCCACCGGTTATCGCATCGCCTCCGGCCGCGGCATTGCCGCCGGTCGAGAGAGCCGCCGAGCCCCCGGTTGCCGCAGCTGCCGCTGATGCATCTGTTGAGGTCACTCCGGCCGCACCGGCGCCACGCCGCGTCATCATGCCGCAGACCGGCCCGCGTCCGGTCTATACCGCACCGGCCCCGGCGCCTGCCGCACCAGCTCCAGCCTCGCCGCAAGGCGCAGCGGGCCCCGGAGGCATCCAGCGCGGACGTCCCATCTTCGATCGACGCCCAGGCGGCCCCGGCCAGCGTCCCGGCGCGGGTGGAGCTCCCGGCGGAGCACCAGGATCCCCCGGCACACGCCGTCCCATGCACCCCACGCGCAGCTCTCCCACTGGCGGCCCCCCGGGCGCGCGCCCTGGCTTTGGCCAGCGCCCCGGCGTGGGCGCGCGCCCCGGCTTCGGCCAGCGTCCCGGCCCCGGCGGAGCCCCCGGCGCTCTTATGCCGGCTCCCGGTGAAGCGCCGCGTCCGCAGCGTCCGGCTGGTGGTGGCCATGCGCGCCGCGGCCGTCAGCAGTATCCCAAGTCCAAAGAAGGCCCGATGAAGGGCTTTGCCCCGCCATCGCGTTTCGGCGGAGCCCAGGTTCCCGCGGAGCCATTACCCATCACTCGCACCATTACGGTAACGGAAGGCATCAGCGTCAAGGATCTCGCAGAAAAGCTGGGTGTCCGCGGCAAGGATCTCATCGCGGTACTGCTCATGCGCGGCGTCTTCGTGACAGTGAACCAGTCCCTCGACGGCGAACTCGTCAAGGATGTCGCCCACCAGTTCGGTGCCGACACCGAGGTCATCACGTTTGAGGACCAGATGGCCAACGAAGCCATCGAAAACATCCTCTCCCAGGAAAACCCCGACGAGCACGAGGTCCCACGCCCGCCGGTGGTCACCGTCATGGGCCACGTCGATCACGGCAAGACGTCGCTTCTCGACGCCATTCGCGAAACCGATGTTGCTGGAGGCGAAGCCGGAGGCATCACTCAGCACATCGGCGCGTACAAGGTCCGTATCAGCAAGCCCAATTCGCCTGCCTTTGGCCGCGAGATCGTCTTCCTCGATACACCAGGTCACGAGGCCTTCACCCGCATGCGTGCACGCGGAGCCAAAGTGACCGACATTGTAGTTGTCGTAGTCGCTGCCGACGATGGCGTAATGCCCCAGACCCTCGAAGCCATCGACCACGCCAAGGCGGCCAACGTGCCGATCATCGTGGCCGTGAACAAGATCGACAAGCCCGATGCGCAGCCGGACCGCGTGAAGCAGCAGCTGGGTGATCGCGGCTTGGTTCCTGAAGCATGGGGCGGGTCTACGGTATTCGTCGATGTCTCGGCCAAGAAGAAGCAGAATCTTGATCTGCTGCTGGAGATGATCTGCTTGGTCGCCGACCTTGGAGACCTCAAGGCTACGCCCGGACGCTCCGCCGTCGGCACCGTCATCGAAGCCAAGCTGGATCGCGGGCGCGGTGCGGTTGCTTCCGTGCTTGTCCAGAATGGAACGCTGCACAACCAGGACAGCTTCATCATGGGCAACACCTTCGGCAAGATCCGCGCCATGTTCGACGACCGCGGGCGTGCCATCCAGGAAGCCGGGCCATCGACCCCGGTCGAAATACTCGGTCTGGAAAGCATTCCCGATGCGGGAGATACCTTCCTCGTCGTGGCCGACCGCGACAAGGCGAAGAACATCGCGAGCTACCGCAAGATGAAGGAGCGCGAAGCGCAGCTCGCCAAGTCCTCCCGCGTCTCACTCGAAGGCCTCGCCGAGCAGATCAAGCAGGCCGGCGTCAAGGATCTGCCCATCATCCTCAAGGGCGACGTGCAGGGTTCGGTCCAGGTCCTCGCCGATTCGCTCCAGAAAATGTCCACCGAAAAGGTGCGCATCAAGGTCATTCACTCCGGCGCCGGCGCCATCACCGAGAGCGACGTACTTCTGGCCTCGGCATCGAATGCCATCATCATCGGCTTCAATGTCCGGCCCGAGCGCAAAACGGCGGAGCTTGCCGAGCAGGAAGGCGTCGAGATTCGCCTGCACTCCATTATCTACGAACTGCAGGACGAGATTCGCAAGGCCATGCTCGGACTTCTCGATCCCGTCTTCAAGGAAAACTATCTTGGACGCGCGGAGGTTCTCAACGTCTTCAGAATTCCGAAGGTGGGTACCATCGCCGGCTGCCGTGTAACTGACGGCGTGCTCAAACGCGACGCCGAGGTGCGCCTCATGCGCGACGGCGAGCCGGTTTACAAAGGCAAGCTCTCTTCGCTCAAGCGTTTCAAGGACGATGCTCGTGAGGTCACCAGTGGCATGGAGTGCGGTGTGGGCTTGTCGAACTTCAACGACGTCCAGATAGGCGATACCATTGAGGCTTTCGTAACCGAGAAGATCGCGGCGGAACTTACAGCAAGCTGAGAAGCGGTTAGCGAAGATCGGTTGGCTAAAAGATCGGTCAGCGATGAAACGGTCAGCGTATGAGCTGCTGGTTCGTCCCTGACCGATCTTTTATTGGAGATGACAATCCTCACTTGTGCCGCGTGGAAAGGTCCCAGACCATAGACATGGTCGGAGTCCTATGGCTGGAACCGGAATCGAAACGCCCGTCGCGTCCAAAGACGACACACTCACTATTTGCAGCATCAGTGTTATCGCATTGATACTCTCGACCATGCTGCATGAGGGGCTGGGTCATGGCGCGCTGGCACTACTTACGGGAGCGACGTGGGGAACGCTGTCCACCGTCGCATGGTCTAGCGATTACGACTCCCGCCTGGTCGCCGCTGGAGGCACACTCGTCAACCTTGCTGCTGGACTTCTTTTCTGGCTGGCGCTACGGGCCGCAGCCAATACGTCCGCCCGGACACGTTTCTTCCTGTTTATCACCTGCGCGTTCAATCTCTTCACCGGTACGGGCTATTTTTTCTTTTCAGGAATCACAAATTTTGGCGACTGGGCAGCGGTGATCGACGGAATACATCCACACTGGCTGTGGCGCGTCCTCCTGGTGGTCGTGGGGATGGCCACCTATTACGGCGCAATGCTGCTAGTTGGCACAAGCCTGGTGCGATATCTTGGCGTCCCCATCAGCGACCGTGCGCGCTTCCGCAAACTCACCGTGCTGCCCTACGTCGCGGCGCTCGTACTTGAGGCTGTTGCGGCCATACGGAATCCGGTTGGCATCCGCCTCATTTTCGAATCCGCACTCGCCGCCACCGCCGGCGCCAACTGCGGGCTCCTCTTCATGCAGTACTACATCTCGAAAACAACTATACCCGGCCCCAACAACCGGTCCATTCGGCGCAGCTATGCTTGGATCGCTGCCGCCACCGCGCTCGCCCTGGTTTTTATCCTCATCCTCGGCCCTGGCATTCGGGTGCACCGGTAAGCCTTACGATGGAAGCACCATGCCCGTAGCCTGCATGACCATCGACCTACGCATTGAGCACGCGCAGTCGCTAAAGGACCGCCGCCAAGTCGTCCGCAGTCTCAAGGAAAAGCTCGGCCATGCTTTCAATATCTCGGTTGCTGAAATGGATGAGGCCGTCACCTGGCAGTCTGCCACGCTCGGGGTCGCAGCCATCTCCGGTTCACGCGACTACCTTGCGGGGCTTATGCGCCAGGTCGAAGACGCCGCCAATCGCATCGCTAACGATCTGGGCGCGCAGGCAGTCGATATCTGGTGGGAATTTTTGGACAGTTAAAAACAGGGAGCTTAGCTGCCTGAAGTTTAGCTATCGGCTTTTAGCTGCTCTCTTTTCAGCCGCTTTCTGATATTCTCAAACGTTTAACCAAAGGACACAAAAGATGCCGGAGCCAAGGGCACGTCGATACCATCGGGACCGGGTGGCCGAAACCCTGCGTGAAGAAATCGGCGCGATGATCGAGGGCGAACTTTCCGATCCACGCATTAGTTTTGCCTACGTCACTCAGGTCGTCCTGAATCCGGGCGGCAAATCCGGGCTTATCTATGTCGCCGTTGACGGGGGCCCGGAAGAAGAGGCGCAGACCCTCGAAGGTCTCATGGCCGCGCGCGGACACATCCGTCACACGCTGCTTGAGCGCCTGGGCACGCGTCGCGTCCCCGATCTAACCTTTCACCTCGATCGCTCCGACAAGATGAAGGCGCGCATCGACGAACTGCTTGGCCGAAAGCGCAATCGGCAGAAGGACGCTCCCAGCAGCCAGGGCCAGTGAACCGACTCCGGCAAACAATTATGCAGCGACTCGACGACATCCACGCAGTTCTTCACGCTGTTGAGCGTGGCGAGCGCTTTCTGGTTTCCGGGCACGCCCGTCCCGATGGCGACGCCGTCGGCTCGATCCTCGCCTGCGGCATGATCCTCGACCAGCTCGGCAAGCAGGTGGATTTGGTCTCCTACGACCGCGTTCCGCTCATCTATCAGGGACTTCCCTGCTCAAAGGCCATTCGCCAGGTCACGCACGTGGAGGGCAGCTACGACGCCGTCATCCTGCTTGAATGCGACAGCATCGAACGCTCGCGTCTCAAGGGTTTGGACGGCCGCTTCCTCATCAACATCGACCATCACGCCAGCGGCCGCACCTTTGGCAGCGTCAACTGGATTGACACCGGCGCCTGTGCCGTCGCCGAGATGGTCTACAACCTTGCGACGCTGGCCGATGTGGATATCACGTCTGACATGGCCACGTGCCTTTACACGGCCGTGCTGACCGACACCGGCTCGTTTTGTTACTCGGGCACCGATGCCCACACATTTGACCTGGCCGGCGACCTGGTGCGTCACGGCGCCAAGCCCTCGCTTATCGCGCAGCACACCTATTTCTCGAACCCTACCTCCAAGATGCTTCTGCTCGGCGCGGCGCTTTCCAACCTGAAGCGCGAAGGCCGCCTCGCCTGGATGTGGGTCACACAAGACGACATGCACCGCACCTCTGCCGCCGAGGAAGACTGCGAAGGCCTGGTGAACTACGCCATCGGCATCGCTGGTGTCGAAGTCGCCGTATTTCTGCGCGAACTGCCCAGCCATCGCGTCCGTCTTTCCATCCGAAGCAAGGGAGAACTCAACGTAGCGCGCATTGCAGAGCGATTCGGCGGCGGTGGACATCGGCATGCGAGCGGCTGCACCATTGATGGACCGCTGCCGGCCGCGGCTGACCACATCCTCGACCATCTTCGTGAATGCCTGCAAACCTCAGTACACGAATTCGCCTGATGCTTTTCCTGCGCCCCTGGTCCGCTTTCCAATGTCCTGATTCAGGACATGCACCGGGATGGTTTGCGCTATTTGGGCGCTCCATCTGTTAGCCTTTACCCGGAACTACCTGATAAACTGTGGGCATTCCTTCCAGAATTAAAGCGCTGTCCTATAGTCCCACCAATCTGCTCGCGCGCTTCCCGGCCCTGGGAACAGTGCTCGAAGTGGCAACCCTGTTTATCCTCACTTCGTTTTTCCTCTTCTACGGCCTCATCCCTATTTTCGGCGGACCGGGTCTCGGCCTGTTGGGCGCCGACGAGCCTCGCTACTCGCAGGTCGCGCGCGAAATGCTCGCACGCCGTGATTTCGTCACGCCCATCCTGTGGGGCCAGCCCTGGCTTGAAAAACCAGCGCTCTACTATTGGCGCGCCATGTTCTCCTTCCGCGAGTTCGGGGTCCACGACTGGTCCGCGCGCCTGCCTTCGGCCAGCTTTGCCTTCATCCTCGTCATTCTCATCTACCTGCACATCCGCCGCTTTCGGCGCGGAGGCCAGCTGGACGCCGCGCTTATCACCGCATCCGGCGCCGGCATTATCGCCTTCGCGCGCGGAGCCTCTACCGACATGCAGCTTGCCGCGCCTTTCTGCATCGGCATGCTTGGCTGGTACGCCTGGTATGAGACCGACAGCAAATTCTGGCTCTTCGATCTCTATTTCTTCGTTGGAGCTGCAACCCTGGCCAAAGGCCCGGTAGCGCCCTTTCTAGCGATTGTCATCATCGTCGCCTTCGCCGCCCTCAGACGAGAGTGGACCATCCTGCGCCGCAGCTTCTGGTGGCCGGGAGCCGTCCTCTATCTCGCCATGGTGCTGCCCTGGTTCATTGCTGTCCAGAACCGTAATCCCAATTTCCTGAAGATTTTCTTCCTGGAGCACAATCTCGAGCGATTTGCCACCAGCCGGTTCCAGCACGAGCAGCCCTTCTGGTACTATCTCCCGATTGTCCTTCTGGCGCTCACGCCGTGGGCAGTACTGGCTGTCGCCGCCTTCAGCGACGCCGTGCGTCAATCCATTGCCGAATGGAAGGCGCGGCGTGCGAAAGACCACTACATGGGCAACTTTCGCGCGGGCGACGCCTTTCCCGAGTTTCTGGTCCTTTGGGCGCTCACTCCCATCATCTTTTTCTCATTCTCGCAGTCCAAACTTCCCGGCTACATCCTTCCTTCCATTCCGCCGCTCACGATCCTCACCGGCGACTACCTCAACCGCATGCGGGAGCGCGGCCTGAAGGCGTGGCTGCTGATCACTCACGCCCTGCTTACCGGTGTGCTCACCGCGTTCGTCATCCTACTGCCGCTGCATCTCCAGCACCCTGAGGCTCTTCCGCCTCTCAACGCCATTCTCGCAGGAGGCATGACCGGGTTCGCCACCGCAATTTTCATTCTTATCACCGTCTATCGTTTCGGCCTCAAGCGCCTGCGCATCGCCACCATGGTTCCCATGGTCATCATGCTCTTCTTTCTCTTCGGGATAGGCCCCTTCTTCGGCATCCGTGCCCTGGCCAACACTAAGCGGAATATTACGCTGATCGATCTCACCTACTCAGCCCGTCCCCTGGCAAAGATCCTGGCGCAGATTACTCCCGCCGATGGAACGGTAGCTGTCTACAAGGTGCGCCGCGATCTTGAATACGGCCTTTCCTTCTATCGCGATAGCCGTGTCCTCAATTATGAACAGGATGGCGTCCCCCCCCAGCAGCACATCCTCGTAGTTCGTGAATCCTACATCGACGAATTGCGTCCATTGCTAAAAGATAGGACATACGAGCCACTTTTCACGTATCCTGCTCAGAACCTGGTCGTGTACGCTGTTTCTGCGCGCCAGTAATTTCGATTCGCGCCTGACTGCAATCCCTTAAGCAGGATAAAAGCAGCCGATCCTTGAAAATCGGGTTTGCGCAGAAGGATAGTTCCACACCTGACGAGGGCGGAAGACCTCGCGGCAGGTGAGAAACATCAGATTTTCAGATTCCCCGCTGCGCCGGTTGCCGTTGATTCCTGCGCGAAGATGTTTACCTATGCAAGGAACCAGCATGACGCCGGCGCTCCAACTCGAGATACTCGACCTCCGGCACTTCTCGGCAGCCAGCCTGCGCCCGCTACTGGAAGCCGAAGCTCGTCTGTGGAGCGAACGCCTTGAATGGGACTACCGCGCCTCCGCCGACCTGCTGCTGCAATACCTCGATTCGCGCGTGCTGCCCGGCTACGTCGCCGTTGAGAATGGACGCATAGCCGGCTACCTCTTCTGCGTCTACGAAGACCGCAAAGCCGTGATCGGGGATGTTTTTGCCGTCCAGCCTTCAAACTCTGAAATTTCGCCGGCTGACATCGAGTTGCGATTGCTTGAGAGCCTGATTGAACTCCTCAAGAATTCTCCGGGGGTCGAACGCATTGAATCGCAGCTTCTCTTACACCCGCATGGCTTGCACGCCAGCGCCTTCCGTGCCGCGGGATTCCAAGTCTACAGCCGTCTCTTTATGCGGCTTGATCTGTCCAGGATTTTAGCCGCAACCGCTCCGCCCTCTTTGCCCCAGGATCTCGTCATGCGCCCCTGGCATGAGGACGACTTCAACGCTGCGGCCTACCTCATCTCCAGCGCATACCAAGGTCACCTGGATAGCCACATCAATGACCAGTACCGTTCTGTCGCCGGGTCGCTCCGCTTTCTCCACAACATCGTGCGTTTTCCCGGCTGCGGACTATTCGACGCATCGGCTTCCCGCGTCCTCGTCCATACCGACAGCAACGATATCGTTGGAGCTCTGCTCTGTTCGCGTGTGCGCGAAGACGTGGGCCACGTTACGCAGCTCTGCGTCGCCAAAGGCAGCCGGAGTCACGGACTTGGCCGCATCCTTATCGACGAATGCGCCGCACACCTGAAAGCCAAGGGATTCTGCGCTCTAACCCTCACCGTGACCGAGGCCAATCAGAGTGCTGTCGCCCTCTATCGGCGCGCAGGCTTTGAGACCACGCACACCTTCGATGCCATGCTCTGGGAGAAGGGGAGCAGCTAAGAAGCGGCCGCTAAATAGCAGCCTATCTCCTGATCAGCCACATCACCCAGCTTGCCACGATTACCACGCCGACGAACATGCTCCAGCAATAGAGCCCGTAGCGAGCCATGGCTTTCGGTGTAGACCGTTGCGTGATCCCGAAGACCACGGAGGCAAACGTCGCGAAGAGCAATACGGCGGAAAAATGCGAGGGGGCAAACATTAGGCCTTCCTCCCAATCCGCAGGTTGTGCGCGTCTACAGCAGAGATAAAATTCAGGAGGCCCGCGACGACCACGAACTTCGTTCCATAGTCAGCTGTCGCCACCTGTACCGCGCCATGTCCCAGGTCGAAGATACGTCCGAGCGCGTAGAGCAGTCCGTTGCCCAGATTGCCGGCGAAGCCCAGCATATCGAGCACGTCGCCGGTATTCAGCACGTACAGCTTGCCCTGCATCGCCAACCCCATCCAGAACATCGATGTGATGGAGAGGAACAATAGCAGGCCGCGCACCCAGCGCCCGGTCAACACGTGACCTGCGCCCGGAACCAGCCAACCTAAAATCAATGCCGAGTAGAGGAAGCCCTGCGAGGTTGTTTTCGTCTTCGCGGGCACTTGAACTTTGGAAGCCATTTCTCTTTTGACTATAACAGCTTGGAGATAGGAATCAGTCACTAGCTCATCCGCCCAAGTCCCCTGAACCGCACCCCCAACTGCATGCCGGAGCTAATCCCTAATCACTAATGGCTAATCCCTAAATCCTCACCAGCTCCTGCTGTACCCGTCCCGTGGCCACCGCGCGCTCAGGCGTGGCAATCATGTTCAGTTCGCTGCGAATCCCAAACGCCTTGAGATAAACGCCCGGCTCGACGGAGAAGCATGTATCGGGCAGAATTAGGCGCTCGTCATGCGTCTCCAGATTGTCGAGATGCGCACCGTTGCCGTGCAATGTGTTGCTAATGTTGTGTCCCGTCCGGTGCGTGAAGAACTTGCCAAAGCCGGCCTCATTGATCACCGCCCGCGCTGCATCATCCGCCTGCCATCCCGCGATTGGCTCTTTGCGGTAGAAGGCGTCTTTCACCACCTTCACGGCTGCATCGCGCGCCCCCTTCACTACCTCGAATACTTTGTGCTCTTTTTCCGATGGCTCGCGCCCCACCACGCCTGTCCAGGTGATGTCGTAATAGCAACTTCCCGGCCGATTTTTGCGTGCCCAGATATCGATCAGGACAAAGGAGCCATCCCTGATCTCCTTCGCGCTCCCTTCCGTTGGCTCGTAGTGCGAGTCCGCACTGTTCTCGTTCACCGACACATTCGGCCCGTTCTCCCACACCAGATCCGCGCGCCGCATGGCTTCCTGAAACCACATCACTATGTCGTATTCGGTCACCCGCGCCGCCGCGCCATTGGCTGGCCGCACCCGGCGTCCGATCTCGCGGAAGCCCTCCGCCAGAATTTCGTCCAGAGCCTTCTGCGCCTCATAGTGGCTGGCAATCTGCTTGTCGGTCAGCACCGCTTCAAAGCGGCTTACCAGGTCCGCCGAACTCACTACCGTCTTGCCCATCTCACGCAACACTTCCATCGTCCCTGCATCCAGCATCGAGACATACATGATCGCGTTGCGCGGTGAGTACTGCATCGCAATGCTCTCGTAGGGAGCCAGCATCGCATCCAGTCCGGTCTCCAGCTCCTGCCACGAGGAGTACACGCCCTTCGACCCGGGCAGTGTGTCCAGGCGGCCGGATTCTATGCGGTGAACCAGCTTGCGTGGCTCGCCCGCGGCGGGAATCGCGTAATACCAGCGCCGCGTCACATGCGCGTCCGGCAGCTCAAGAATCGAATATGCGATGGGGTCGCGATGGTGATGGTCGTAGAAAAGCCAGGCATCGAGGGCCTGTTCGCGGAGAGCTGCCTGAATCGCTTCGATTTGCATGCGAAGCTCCTGTAAGAACTCCCAAGTTTACCCGAAGTGCATTGAGCTCGCGCAATGCTCGGGTAAAATGCTTTCGCTCGGTCAGGCGGCTTCCTTGCGCCGGCCAATGAAGAGCCAGACCAGCGCGAGGAGGGTAATGAGGGCAATGATTCCCTGGGAGGCAACACAGTACAGGCACCACACTTCGAGCTTGTGGGCTTCGATATTGGTGAGATAAAGAGCGAAACCCAGGCCGATAAGGGAGGCGATGAACGTAAGGAAGCGGCGGCGCAACAAAGCAAGCAGGCTGAGAACGAAATATCCGGCGATTCCGATGGCGGCAACGGGGACGTGATGGATCTCGGCGTAGCGGCTATGGTTGACGATGCCGCAGTCCCAGTGAGCATTGATGTCGCAGGGTTGCACATCGTTTGAGTAGTGCACACGCAAAGCCAAGGTGGAAACGACAATGCCCGCGAGGGCAAGGAACGCAATCAGGAATCGCATGAACGGGGTCTTCTCTCCTTCGGCTTGCGCCGGTTCTTCATTGTCTTCGTCTAAATCTATTTATACGTCCGGACTCGCAGACGACTGCACCGAAGCGATAAAATTGAGGTCAATTACTATGCTACGCAACGTTCTGCTTTCGCTTACTGGTATTTTTCTCGCGCTGGGCGCTCAAGTGAGTTACGCCCAGCATGACATGTCTACGCTGAAGCCTCCGGCAGGCTCGCACGTCGCGCTCATTGAGTTTGCGGACATGGAGTGTCCGATGTGCGCGCGGCAGAATCCAACGATTAAGGATGCGGCCGCCAAGTACCACGTTCCCTGGCTTCGACACGATTTTCCGTTGCAGATGCACGTCTGGAGCTTCCAGGCCGCAGTGAATGGACGGTGGTTCGACACGAAGAAGTTGGGCAACGAATACCGGGACTACATTTTCGCGAACCAGATCAGCATCGAGACAAAGGACGATCTGCGGTCGTTTACGGAGAAGTTCGCACAGCAGCATGGTGTGGCGCTCCCCTTTGTGATCGATCCGCAGGGTAAGCTGGCCGAAGAGGTGAAGGACGACTATGCGTTGGGAGAGCGGCTGGGCGTGCATCAGACGCCTACCGTGTGGGTTGTGACCGACCGGTCGGGGGGAGCCGCTCCG
>Ga0206932_1113_pt1 | contig 14224 bp, 14 predicted proteins | sample Alteio_BWOrgHeat_18_FD_153244 | JGI IMG/M metagenome (GOLD analysis project Ga0206932, IMG submission 153244) | Enriched cells from forest soil in Barre Woods Harvard Forest LTER site, Petersham, Massachusetts, United States -... | ecosystem: Environmental > Terrestrial > Soil > Temperate forest >...
TGGCCGGGTGCCCCATATTATCCGCAAAAACCGCAATAGCCTGGCGGTATTAACCGGGAATGAGACTGAACAACAATTATATAACCTGGGCCATGATATTTTTGATTATTATGGACTGGGCTGCCGCAACGTATCAAAAATACTTATCCCGAAAAACTATGAAATAGCTAAATTTTTTGAAGCGATAGAGCCTTACCAGCCAATTATTAATCATCATAAATACAATAACAATTACGATTACAATAAATCTATTTACCTGGTAAACAGCGATAAGCATTTAGATAACGGTTTTTTGCTGCTTAAAGAAGACGAACGCTTTGTATCGCCCCTGGCCGTACTGTATTATAGCTATTATGCTGATTTGCAAACCGTGCAGCAGTTAATTGAAAATGAGGGTGATAAAATACAATGTATAGTTAGTAATGCACCATTGCGGATAAAAAACCAAGTGGTTAATTTTGGCCAAAGCCAGCAACCCGGGTTAAGTGATTATGCCGATGGTATTGATACGATGGATTTCTTGGCAAATCTTTAAAATAACAATACATTTGAGCCTGAAAGGTTAAAGGCAAAAGGTAAAGGGCAATATAAGCGCCTTTTACCTTTTACCCTTCGCCTTTAACCTTTAAAAAATGTATATTATAAAAGTTAAAGGCGTTGCCAAAATACCCGATTATGTACAGCTAAGGGATGACCAATTTACACTGCTGGCTTATTTCAGGGTTGACAGGCCCGAGAAATCGTTAGATAAAGTGGGGTTGAGCCATAAAACCGAATATATAATGAACATTATTAAAGAACTGCCCTTTGGACAGATCTTAAAATTAGAACTCTGAAACAATGATAGGAAACTCCATTATTAAGCTAAATAATGTTGATATTTTTCAACAAAAGCACCTGGTATTGTCAAACGTTAACCTGCATATTGATAAAGGTGATTTTGTATGGCTTATTGGCCAAACGGGTTCGGGCAAAAGCAGTTTGCTTAAAGTTATTTACGGCGACCTGGCTGTTACGGTTGGCGATGGCCATGCCTGCGGGTACGACCTGCATAAAATATCGGATAAAGATGTCCCTTTTCTGCGCCGCAAGCTAGGTATTGTTTTCCAGGATTTCCAGTTGCTTACAGACCGTTCTATTGAGCAAAACCTTCAATTTGTAATGCGGGCCACCGGCTGGACAGATAACCAGTTGATTGCCGACCGTATATTGGATGTATTGGAGAAGGTGGGCCTTCGATCAAAATTAAAAAAAATGCCGCATGAGCTTTCAGGCGGTGAGCAGCAGCGCGTGGTAATTGCCCGTGCCTTATTAAATAACCCCGAAATAATTTTAGCAGATGAACCAACGGGTAACCTCGACCCGGATACCTCCGAAGAAATTGTTTTATTATTAAAACAGATAAGCCAGTCGGGAACAGCTGTATTGGTTGCTACGCACGATTATCATATTATCCGCACGTTCCCCTCGCGTATTATCAAATGCGAAAATGGTAAGGTTTTGGAAGACGCTATTCTTTAGTTACCAAATGTGCCATTTAGGTAACAACAACCAACTGTAAACTGCCAACTGTATAAGCCAACTGACAGCCTGTCGCGAGCAGGCAAAATGGCAAGGTACTTGATTGGCACTATTAGTTATGAATTTTTAACCATATGCTAAAGAAAAAAAAGACACATAAACAAGAAACATCCCAAGTTTTAGACGGGAATATTGATACTGGTTTCGCTGATACGGATCAAAGCGAATTGGCAGCTGAAAAAGCTACAGAGTTACTTTTAAAGGAAGAATTAGCGTTAGCCAACGATAAATACTTACGCCTGTATGCCGAATTTGATAATTTCAGGCGCCGCACCAATAAAGAACGGATTGAGCTGTTACAAACAGCCGGTAAAGAAGTAATTGTATCGTTACTGCCGTTACTTGATGATTTTGAACGTGCTGTCAGGTCGATGGAAAATGCTACTGACATTAATGCCGTTAAAGAAGGCGTTGTATTGGTACAAAATAAATTAAATAATATCCTTTCGCAAAAGGGTTTAAAACCTATGGAATCAATAGGCCAACCTTTTGATGCTGAATTGCATGAAGCCATTACCAACATACCGGCCCCTACCGATGAAGAAAAGGGGAAGGTTATTGATGAAATGGAAAAAGGTTACTATCTTAACGACAAAGTTATACGCTTTGCAAAAGTGATAGTTGGAGCGTAAGCAATGACTGAATGATGGAATGAGTGAATTAGTGAATGTTGCGCATTCTGCTATGCTTATTCCTGATCTATATAAATATACTTGCAATTAGTGCTGATGATTGAAGTGACAATTAAAAACATTCACTAATTCACTCACTCACTAATTCACTCATTAAAAATAAAATGTCAAAAAGAGATTACTACGATATCCTGGGCGTTGCAAAAGGAGCCGATGCGGAAGAGATAAAAAAAGCCTATCGCAAAATGGCAATTAAATATCACCCTGATAAAAACCAGGGCGATAAGCAAGCAGAGGAAAAGTTTAAAGAGGCAGCCGAGGCATACGAAGTTTTAAGCAATCCCGAAAAACGCCAGCGTTACAACCAGTTTGGCCATGCGGCCAACGCGCAATCGGCCAATGGCGGCGGCTATGGCGGCGCGGGCATGAATATGGAAGACATATTTAGCCAGTTCGGCGATATTTTTGGCGGGGGCAGCCCCTTTGAAGGATTTTTTGGCGGCGGTGGCGGCAGACAGGGCCAGGGCGGGCGCCGTGTGGCGCGCGGCAGTAACCTGCGCATTAAAGTAAGGCTCACACTTGAAGAAATTGCCAACGGCGCCGAAAAGAAAATAAAGGTAAACAAGCAAATACTATGTAAAACCTGCGATGGTACAGGCGCGAAAGATAAATCGTCTTTTCAAACCTGTAAAACCTGCGGCGGCTCGGGCGCGGTAAGGCGGGTAACCAATACCATTTTAGGGCAAATGCAAACTACCAGCACCTGCCCTACCTGTAATGGCGAAGGGTCGGTGATAACCGCGAAATGTAATGTTTGTCATGGTGATGGTGTTGTGCGCGGCGAAGAAACCATAAGCCTTAATGTACCAGCCGGCGTAAGCGAAGGTATGCAGTTAAGCATGAGCGGCAAAGGTAATGCGGCCCCGCGCGGCGGCGTACCCGGCGACCTGATCATCCTGATCGAAGAAATACCGCACGAAACTTTAAAACGCGACGGCAATAATGTTATTTACGACCTCCATATCACCTTTGTTGATGCCGCTTTGGGTACAAACATCGAGGTGCCCACTATTGACGGCAAGGCCAAGATAAGGATAGACCCCGGCACACAAGGCGGTAAAATACTGCGCCTGAAAGGCAAGGGCGTACCCGAAGTAAACTCCTACAATCGGGGCGACCAACTGATACATATTAATATATGGACGCCAAAAATATTGAATAATGAGGAGCGCACCTTATTAGAAAAACTACAGGACTCGCCCAACTTTAAACCTAATCCCGGAAAGAATGAAAAGAGTTTCTTTGAGCGGATGAAGGAATATTTTGAGTAGGGAGGTTAAAGGTAAAAGGCGAAAGGTAAAAGGTTTTTTAAAGCTCAGGGTCGTTAGATTTTGGGCTTTTTTGATTTTCATTTAATTTAAATTTAAACTCTTGAAGAAGTGATTTAATTATCTTTGATTGATCCGCATTTGATAATTTTTCATGATATAGCTTACGTATTATTGTGTCATCATATAGAATTATTCTATAATAAAAATTATCAAAAAATACTGGAAAGTCAACTACGACATTAAAATTATTTTCTGGGTTTTTATATTCACTATAATCAAATTCAAAAAAAATACATTTGATATTTTCTGTAAATACTTTTTTGAAATGTTCTATATTTTTTTTGTCAACATATCTATACTTTTCTGCTGTATTATTATGTTCAAATTTAAATGTTATCCAATTGCTATAAATGAAAAAATACTCTTCAAATCTTTTCATTTTAATAATTGCCTTGGTAAAAAAAGGTAAAATCTCGTCGAAAAATATTTTTGAAATTATCTCTTTGGATTTTGTTTCCTTTGCAATTATGCCCCCCTTAAGTTGCATTTTTAGCAAAGAAATTTCCTTATCAATATCCTCATCTTCATCAATATCTCCCCCATTTGCTGCCTTTAAATATAGTTGTAGTGAACTTTGTAAACGTCCGGCAATATATTCCACAAAAGGCCAACTATCTCCATTATCCGCCCTGCTTAATAAAGCATAATAGTTTTTCCGGTCATCCATTTTTATAATAACTGGTGGATAACCATTTTGCATAACAATAAGGTTCATCAATATTCTTGACAAACGACCATTCCCATCATCGAATGGATGTATAGCAACAAACTTATGATGAAACAAAGCGGCTGTAACCAATGGATGAATAGATTTATTAGCAACCATTGTTTTATACCATTCCATCAATTCCTGCATTTTGGCAGGAGTTTCTTCTGGTGTTGAATAATAATGTATTTCTCCTGTTGATGTTTCTACATGGTTAGGCAATAACTTGTATTCACCCAAAGTAATTCGCTTGGTGGTTGGCAATCCCTCTGAAGTTTTAGCTTTTATAGTGTATGGTTCAACTAAAACCATTTGATGCAAAGCTCTTATATCCGCCTCAGTTATAGGCCGGGTTTCTTTAACTATTGATAATAAAAAATCTATTGCTTTATTATGGCCCCGGATATCTAAACTATCTTTTAATGGTTTTCCATCAGCAGTTATTCCTTCCATTAATAATGCTACCGTTTCGCCATAACTTAAGCGGTTACCCTCTATAGCATTTGAGTGATAGTTCCAGTCTAACCGAAGCTTTTGCATTACCCTTCCTTCAACATCTTCCGGTAATGGCCGCATATCATCGATTTGCTTTTTTAAAGCATCAATTTCTTTTAATATATCGGCTTTGCTAAATTCTGTTTCCAGTTTGAGGTTCATTCTTTAAAGTTATAAAATACTTGCTAAAAATATAAGCAGGCTGTCAAATATATAATAACGCTTAAATCCTATCAGCATATTTATTAAGTTTAAACATTATAAAAACAAACCGCTTAGAAATATCATTTACTAAGGCATGAGCAAAACCGTAGCCGTAATGGACCTCGGCACCAATACTTTCCACTTATTAATTGCTGAGGGCAGCGCGGCTTCTTACCAGGAGGTGGTGCATAAGCATGAACCGGTTAAACTGGGCGAGGGCGGTATTAACCAGGGTATCATACAACCGACGGCTTATGAGCGGGGTATAAACACAATTCAAAACTTTCACAGTGATATTGTAAAGCATGGCGTAAAAGAGGCCAGGGCGGTTGCTACTTCGGCATTGCGCAGCGCTTCGAACGGAAAACAATTTATTGATGAAGTAGCCGAAAAAACAGGCATAGCTATAGAAACTATCGACGGCGAACAGGAAGCTGATTATATTTATAAAGGGGTGAAATTAGCGGGCAGTTTATCGCGCCAAACCGCGTTGATCATGGATATTGGCGGTGGCAGCGTGGAGTTTATTTTGGGTAATAAGCATAGTATTTTATGGAAACAGAGCTTCGAGATAGGGGCAGCGAGGCTAATGGATAAATTTCATCGTACCGATCCCATCCCCGCTGAATCTATCTCTGCACTGAATGTTTACCTGGAAGAATATTTAACCAGTTTGCTTGCTGTTGCTTCAAAGTATCCAGCAGATACGTTAATCGGTTCATCCGGCGCGTTTGAAACCTTTGCCGAGGTTATAGAATTAGAAAAAGGCAATCCTTTCGACTTAAAGGCAATAAAAAACTATACTTTTCAAAAAGATGACCTTATAAATATTACCGATAAACTGATCGCGTCCTCGCACCATGAACGCGAAAATACAAAGGGCATTATTCCTGTACGCATTGATATGATCGTAGTGGCTTCATTAATTACCCGCTTTATTATGCAGGCGCTCAATATTGATCAGGTTTGCATGTCGACCAATTCATTAAAGGAAGGCGTATTGGCCGAGATGATGGCTTCGTAGAGACGCAATATTTTGCGTCTCTACAGATTGGTTTTAATTTCTCCCCCATCCTTTGTATATTGCTATCCTTAACTGATATACATGAAATTGAAATTTACCTTATTGGGCCTCACCCTTCTTATAGCTATTGCATCGCAGGCACAAAGAAAACCACGAAATACTACTAACGATACCATAAAGTCGAATTACGTTCCTTCCGACCTGTTTTCTCCATTGTTTTATTCAGAAAAAGGTAACGAGTTTCATTCGGCAAATGGCGATCCGGGCCCCAAATACTGGCAAAACCGGGTGGACTACCAATTAAAAGCAAATATTGATACTGCAACCAAAACGTTAAGCTGCGACGAAAATATTACCTATACCAATAACAGCCCGGATGCTTTGCAATTTTTATGGCTGCAATTGGACCAAAACACTTATAAAAAAGATGCGCGCTCCAATTTTGTGACCGGGTTTCAGCCGGGGCCAAATCAGCATACAGAAGGTTATCAGCTCGAATCGGTTTACATTCTTCAAAATGGTAAAACCCAAAAAGCTGTTTATGTAATTACCGATACCCGTATGCAGATCCGCCTGCCGGAGGCCGTAACTGCTCATGGCGGTAAAATAAACCTGCTTATTAAATACCATTATACCATACCCGGCGATTTTGGCGGGCGTACCGACCATGTGCTTACCAAAAATGGCCGTATATACGAAATTGCCCAATGGTTCCCGCGGATGTGCGTGTATGATGATACCCGTGGCTGGGATACCCCGCCGTTTTTAGGTGCAGGCGAATTTTATTGTGAATATGGCGATATTGATTACAGCGTAACGGTTCCGGCAGATATGATCGTAGCCGGTTCGGGCGAGTTGGTTAACCCCGCTGAAGTATTGACGGCTAAACAATTAAGCCGTTTAGCTGCCGCCCGTAACAGCGATAAAACCATTATGATACGAACCCCGCAGGAAGTGACCGACGCTTCTTCGCGCCCTGTTCATAAAGGGACGCTTACCTGGCACTTTAAAATGGCCAATACCCGCGACGTAGCCTTTGGCGCGTCGAGGGCATACGTATGGGACGCGGCGAGGGTTAACCTGCCCGGCGGCAAAAAGTCGCTTGCAATGTCTGTTTACCCTGTTGAGAGCGTGGGTAACGACGCCTGGGGAAGAGCTACCGAGTATTTAAAAGGTTCGATAGAATACTTTTCCGAAAAATGGTTTGTTTATCCCTACCCTGTTGCCATAAATGAGGCGGGTACCGTAGGTGGTATGGAATACCCGGGAATTGTTTTTGACGGTATCAATGATAAGGGAAAAGAATTGTTCTGGGTAACCGCACATGAAATAGGCCATAACTGGTTCCCGATGATAGTTGGCTCGGATGAGCGCCGCTATGGGTGGATGGACGAGGGCTTCAACACTTTTATTGATGTTTATGCCTCGGATGTATTTAACCACGGCGAGTTTGCGCCCAAACGCGATGGCGAATACGCGCCGCGCGGCGGCAACCCCGCAGATGAGATCATCCCGGCCATACTTGACCCCGATGCGCCCACTATTATGACGGCTGCTGATGCCACTCCCGAAAAATACCGCCACCCCATAGTTTATTTTAAACCGGCGTTCGGCCTGGTGTTATTGCGTGAGCAGATATTGGGGAAAGACAGGTTTGATTACGCTTTCAGAAACTATATACATAAATGGGCCTATAAACACCCGCAGCCTGATGATTTTTTCCGATCGATGGAGAATGGCGCGGGCGAAGACCTGTCATGGTACTGGAAAGGCTGGTTCTACAATAATTACAAGCTCGACCTGGAATTGGTGAGCGCCAAATATGTTAGCGGAGATGCCAAAAACGGCATACAGGTAACGGTTGCAAACAAAGAGCAAATGGCTATGCCTTTTACCGTTGAAGTAAAACTGAAAGATGGCAGTAAATATCGTATAAAGCTCCCGGTTGAAACCTGGCTGCAAAACAAAGCCACTACTTTTACCATACCCACAATTACGGAAGCTGAATCGGTAACAGTTGACCCGGATAATGCTCTACCGGATATAAATAGGGGGAATAATAGTTTGAAGGTGAGGTGATTCTCTCTTTCACGTCATTGCGAGGAACGAAGCAATCTCTGCATTTGCAAGTCAAATAAGAAAAATTTCTTTATTAGTCTAAAGCAAATGGTAAACCCTTGCGGTCAGTCCTGCGTAGAGATTGCTTCGTTCCTCGCAATGACGCGCGGTTTTGTTTTCATAGCATAATTACCTTATAGCTTCACCAACGCCCGGTACAATTTCTCCGTAGGCAAACCAACCACATTGGTATAGGAACCATTTATTTTTACAATACCGGCTATACCTACCCATTCCTGTATGCCGTAGGAGCCTGCTTTATCCATAGGCTTGTATTTGGTTACGTAGGTACTGATCTCCTCATCGGTTAAAACGCGGAAGGTTACATCAGATACATCGTAAAAACTATGGTATTCATGCTTATGAAACAGGCAAACGCCTGTAATTACCTGGTGCGTTTTGCCGGATAGCATTTTCAGCATTTCTATGGCATGTTCTTCAGTTTCAGGCTTACCTAATATATGGCCCTCTATACTTACGATGGTATCGGCGGTAAGCACCAGTTCGTCACTCACAATTTCATCAAATGCCTCGGCTTTTTTTTGGGCTATGTAAACCGCTATCTGTTCGGGCGTTAAATTATCAGGGTATGATTCATCCACATCCTTTAATACGATGCGGAAATCCAGGTCCATCTGCTTTAACAGTTCTTGCCGGCGTGGTGATTTGGATGCGAGAATGATTGGGGGGAAGTTCATTATGTTATACGTTTGACGTTATATGTAATACGTTGAGATAATCCAAAGAACGTACAACGTAATACGTAATACGTATAACCCACACCCTACCAGCTATACGATTCTTCGCTCATCCATTTATCCTGCACCTTCAGCACTTTTTCTATTACATCGCGCGCGCAGCCTTTACCGCCGCCGTAAGGGGAAACATACAGGCTAACCGCTTTTATTTCTTCAGCCGCGTCTGCCGGGCAAACAGGTAAGCCGGCCAATTTCATGGTAGCCAGGTCGGGTATATCATCGCCCATAAATAAAACGTTGGTAGCGATGATGCTTTTTGCTTCGAGGTAATCTTTAAACTTGTTGGCTTTTACATGAGCGCCAATAAACACATCGGTTATACCCAGGCTATTTAAACGGTAGATAGCCGTTTTTGAGCGGCTGCCCGAAATGGCGCAAACATTATAACCGCATTTTACGGCAAGCTGCAACGCGTAACCATCCTTAATATTAAACGCGCGGCTCTGCTCGCCTGTATCTGTAATAAATACCGAACCATCCGTCAATACACCATCCACATCAAAAATGAAGGTGGTAATATCTTTTAGTTTGTTTAAAAAGAATTCCATTGCAAATGATTACACTGATTTTTTTAAATTGATTACACCGATTACCGCAAACTGCCCACTCACCACTCACCACTACCTACTGGTTATCCCGCCACTCATAAACCCAGGCGGATTGTATCTGCTCCAAATGCCCTTCGGTTGATTCGGCGCGTGTGCCTGCAAAATTTGGCAGCTCAAGCACCCATTCTAAAAGGTCGGTAAAGCGGATACGGTATATTTTCGATTCGTTAAAATCATCGCCAAACTTTTCATACAGTTCCATGGCAATATCTTCATGGTCGCTCCAGTTAATTGGCAGGGTAAATTTATTGTCTGTCATTTGTTTATGTTATACGTGGTACGTTTTACGTTATACGTTTAATTTATCAATATAAAACGTATAACGTAAAACGTAATACGTACAACCCTTCATCAGTGGCCCAAAAATTGCGACTGATCCGGCAGGGTAACTTCAATATCGCCATCAATTATTATACACTGGCAGCCCAACCTCGAATTAATGCGCGGGTTAACCGCCCGGTCAATAAAATCCTCTTCCTTATCAGAAATTTCCTGGATATTATCCATTCCTTTATTTACATAGATATGGCAGGTGCTGCAACCGCAAACCCCGCCGCAATTATGCTGCAGCTCGATGCCGTTTTCGAGGCATACATCCAACACAGATTCTCCTTCGGCGATGGGCAACTCAACAGAATCATGCTCCTTTTCTTCAAAGTTGATCTTTACTTTAAAAATATTCATTTCGGCAAAAGTAACAAAATTACTTGTCGCCTTGCCCCGTATTATCCAATTTGATAATACCCTGACTTAATAAACTATAAAGTTCCTGCAAAGCGGGCTCATCTTTAAGCAGTTGCAGGTGGTTATTTAGGGTAGTTTCATCCCCGCGGATGGCCGGCCCGGTTTGCATGGCCGCTGGCAGCCCCTCCTGCACTTTTTTGGCGGTTTCCAGTATGATCGGCCGTAGCAACTCAAAATCAAGCTGATTTTTTGCCAGAATTTGTTGTGCTAAGGTATATAAGTAGTTGGGGAAGTTATTGGCAAATACTGCCGCCAAATGCAATATTTTGCGCTGATCGCTGTCAACCGGGTAAACTTTATCGCTTACTGTTTGGGCCAATTGCTCTAAATTTTTTGTGATGCTTTCGTTAGTGCCCTCAATACAGACCGGTACATTTCTGAGATCAACTTCTTTTGTTTTTCTAAAAGTTTGAAGGGGGTAAAATACACCGGCATTATCAGTGAAGGCCAGCAGCGTATACAGGCCGGCGGCGCCGGAAGTGTGTACCATTAATCGTTGATATTTTGCTAACTGTTCGGCCATTAACCCTATTGCATCGTCTTTAACGGCAATTATAAACAGGTCGGTTTCCGGGGTGATGTTTTGCAGGTCGTCAATAGGTTCTGCTTTTACATGGTAAGCAAGTAAGGCGGCGTTTTGCAGGCTGCGGCTATAAACCTGCACAATGTAATGCCCCGCGTTTCTAAACGCGGCAGCCAGGTGCGTAGCTACATTTCCGGAACCGATTAGTGTGATGCGCATAGCAAATGATTTAGCTATTCCGGCTTCAACTCCTTATTTCTTCTAAAAATAGACAACAATATACCAATAACCATAATAATAGTGCCCGACCACAGGAAGTTAATATCTGGGAACTGTATGGCGCGCATTACTATCCACTTGCGGGCGCTTTCGGGTTGCTGGTAAAGGGTTATCTCTATTTTATGCTTTTGAGGCAATACTTTTGTAAAGCGCAGTTTCAGTCCGGCATCATCCACCTTGCGCGAAAAATCGAAGGCGTTGTTGCTTCTTATCATATAAACAGGCTCGGCTGTGTAAGTTTTATTATGCGATACAATACGCAATTTGGCGCCTATGGCCAGATCCTTATCCGTTAGGGTTATATCCTGTATATGGTCCATTTTGCCTATGCTATCCAATACCATATACCCGTCCCTGAAACGGATGGTATCGCCCGGAGTAACTTCATAAGGTACCGGCTTTTCATAATCTTTATCGTCTTCGGCTTCGTCATGCGCGGCTTCTGGTGTGCCTTCACCAATCCTCATAGCGTTCGTATAGGTAACATGTGTATACAGGTCGCTCAATAAATAATGCCTTGTGTCCGGCGATGATATTAAACCCATTTTTGGGTTAGCCTGGGCATTGGGTTTTAGCATAAATTCCTGCGTAACCTTGCCCGCGCTATCCATAACTTTATAATCTACCTTGAAATAGTGATTTGGCGCCGCTATAGAATCTCCAACATAAGTTACCAGGTACTTACCCATTTGCACGGGCGTGTTTTTGTAGAGGATGATATTTTCCTTCGGATTATTCTTTGCTTTCACAAAATCATCGGAGAATTGTTCGCCCGTATTGTTTTCTGATATTACCTTGCTGGTTCCCGCCGAAATTAACGCGCCCACCATAATTAGCCCGAAACCAATATGCGCTACTGCCGATCCGGCCAGTTTAAATTTACCTTTCAGCGCGTCAATTAATACTTTGCCGTTAGCCAGTATAGAGTAAACGGCGCCTACCATAATGAGTATAAAAACAAATTGGAGCTTATAAACACCGGTTACGTATACAATAACGGCAGCTATTAAAGCCGCCAAAGCCAGGTAAACAATGGTGGTAGCCAAAAATTTAGTGACAGCGGTTTTTTTGTACTTCAAAAACTGGGCAAAACCTGTTAACAGCGTAACTACCACCGCGAACGAGGCCTGCACAATATTATAATGCTTTACCGGGTCAGTTGGGGGGGCCATGTGAGTGCCAAACATGGCGTTCCAGACCGGGATGGATGATACAACAACTAAATGAAAACACGAAAGGCTTAAAAACACAGCACCTACAAACATCCAAAACTCACGCGAATAGGTTTCTTCGTCTTTTTTAGAATGTGGCAGTTCTTTCCAGCGAATAGCTAACAGAACAACAGCTAATACTAAAAATATAACCACATCAGCAACCAGGTGCCAGAACATACCCGCGTCTGTAAACGCGTGTACCGATGTTTCGCCCAAAATACCGCTGCGTGTAAGGAAAGATGCATAAAGTACCAATATAAAACTGGTTAAAACCAAAGCGGTTGCTGTAAAATACGAATGGCCGGTATTTTTATAAACGATCATTACGTGAACCGCGCCCACCAGTATCAGCCAGGGGATGATGGAGGCATTCTCAACCGGGTCCCACGCCCAAAACCCCCCGAACGACAGCGACTCATAAGCCCAAAACGCACCCATAATAATACCCGTACCCAATACCATCATCGCGAAAAGCGAATAAGGGATAGCAGGTTTTATCCATTCGGTATAACGTTTTTGCCAAAGGCCGGCGATGGCATACGAAAACGGTACAACCATTGATGCAAAGCCCAAAAACAAGGTAGGCGGATGTATCACCATCCAATAGTTTTGCAGTAACGGGTTCATTCCGTTGCCATCTTTAAAAATGTTAGAACTTAAATAATTATGGTATAATTCAGGCCTGGCAGCCCATATTGGTACAGATGCTCTCAAATCGATCGCGTCGCGCACCAAAATAAAGGGCGACGTACCTATGCGCTGGCCAAATATATCAACCCCTATGAGCATAGTGGCTAATATAGCCTGCGATAGCGCTACCACGGCCATTACCGGAGTTTCCCACGATTTGGCCCGCCATATTAAAACGTTACCTAATACCGCCTGCCAAAAGGTCCATAACCAAAAGCTGCCTTCCTGGCCGTCCCAAAAACTGGAGATAATAAAATGTATAGGTAATGCCCTGGATGAGTGGTCCCAGGCATAATAATATTCAAAAAGATGATTTAAAATAATGTAATACAAGCAGGCGCCTATACCAATCACCGAAACGGTATTGATATAATAACCTATCCGCCCCAGCCGTTTCCACGAGTTATCAAATTTATTGGTTGTGGCAAAATAATAACTTATGGCCGATAACAGGGCCGAGCCAAATGCGAGTATAGTAAAAAACTGGCCCAGGTGGCCGGGTAAAAGGTGTTCGCCTTTAAAAGCTGTATCCATTAAAATATGATGTTATATGCTAGTCTGTTTAGCTTTAAATTCGGTAATCTCTACTTTATTGTTTGTATATTTGGATGGACAGGTCATTAAAATAGTAGATGCACGAAATTCATGTCCTTGCATTTCTCCAACAAGTACAATTTTTTGTAGTCGTTCAAATTCTTGTGGTTTAGCTCCTGCAAATACAACCTTACATTCTTCGCCGTTGTTATCTTTCATAAAGAATGAAAAATAGTTAGCATCCTTTGTTGGGTCGTAAAATACCGGCTTTTGTTTATCTAAATGGCCTACTAAATGTAATTCATTATTGGTATTCCTGGCATCTTTAAAAGAACCATACGTACCAGCGTTACCGTAAGTGCTAATAATGATGGCAATTGATATAGCAATAGCGAGAAGAGCAAAAATTGAACTTTTTTTCATAACGAAATTATATACTAGCTTGTTTAGCCTTGAACTCTGTAAGCTCTACTTTGTCATTTTTATATTTTGAAGGGCATTTCATTAATATGCTTGACGCGTGAAACTCGTGGCCCTTCATTGCCCCCGTTAAAACAATTTGTTCCGAACGTTCAAAATCCTGCGGTTCGGTACCTGTAAATATTACTTTGCACTCCTCGCCTTTATTATCTTTCATATAAAAAGAAAAATAGTTGGCATCCTTAGTGGCATCATAAAACGGTTTCTTTTGTTTATCCAAATGCCCTACAACATGCAGTTCGC
>Ga0206932_1114_pt1 | contig 14113 bp, 11 predicted proteins | sample Alteio_BWOrgHeat_18_FD_153244 | JGI IMG/M metagenome (GOLD analysis project Ga0206932, IMG submission 153244) | Enriched cells from forest soil in Barre Woods Harvard Forest LTER site, Petersham, Massachusetts, United States -... | ecosystem: Environmental > Terrestrial > Soil > Temperate forest >...
TTACTTCAACACGGCAGCGGCTAAACTATGGGGGCGTGAGCCGGAAACAGGTAAAGATGTGTGGTGCGGCTCATGGAAAATATTTAACCCCGACGGGACACCTTTAGCCCTGGATACCTGCCCAATGGCCAGAACATTAAAGGAAGGAATTGCGGTACAAGGGGAAGAAATAATAATACAGCGGCCCGATGGCAGTTATAGAAATGTTTTACCTTATCCGGTACCTAAATTTGATGCCGAAGGAACATTGATAGGGGCAATTAATACACTAATAGATTTTACCGGAGTTGCCCGGGATATCGCCCTTCAAAAAAAAGCCGACGAAAACCAGGCTTTGCTTGCTGCTATTGTTGATACCTCTGACGATACGATCATCAGTAAAACCCTGCAGGGAATTATTACCAGTTGGAACAAGGCGGCGGAACGAATGTTCGGGTATACCAGGGAAGAAGTATTAGGTAAACATATTTCATTGCTGATACCTCCGTCGCGTTTACGCGAAGAGGATGTGATCATAGGCCATATTAGTAAAGGGGATAAAGTGGACCATTTTGAAACTATCCGTATTGCAAAGGATGGCCATGAAATACCCATTTCACTTTCGGTTTCTCCCGTAAAAGATTCTACCGGAAAGATCATCGGCGCCTCGAAGGTTGCCCGCGATATCACTTTGCAGAAACGGGCAGAAAACAGGCTGCACAGAGATGTTAAAAATTTAGAAATACTTAACACGCTGGGAAAAAAAATAACAGCGACCATGGAGGTAAAGGTTATATTACAGAAAATAACCGATGCAACCATGCAGCTAACCGGGGCCGCTTTCGGTACATTTTTTTATAATAATATCAATGAAAAAGGGGTGGTTAATACACTTTACGCTTCATCAGGCAACCCGGAAGCCATTGAACAATTTAAAAAGCAGGGTAATACGGGCATATTTCATTCCCCTTTTGACGGAGAAAAAATTATTAATATAAACCAGGTGACCAGGGATGCGGGCTACAGTAAAGACGTGCCGCTTTATGGTATGCCCCCTCATTTTGCCATAGAGAGTTACCTGAGCCTGCCCGTTCTTTCTGTTTCAGGCGCTGTAATTGGCGGATTGTTTTTTGGACACCCTGAGCCGGGGAAATTTACAGAAGAGCATGAACTTTTAGCATCGGCTATTGCTGTTCAAGCAATGGTTGCCCTTGAAAATGCTAAATTATATGAAGAGATCAAGGCGCTGAATTTTATGAAAGACGAATTTATTGGTATGGCCAGCCATGAATTAAAAACCCCGGTAACCAGCATTAAAGGGTATCTTCAAATAATTGAGAGGAATATGCCGGAAGGTAAAAGCAAAGCCTTTATTTCAAAAGCAGGCATACAGGTAAGCAAGTTAACGGCATTAATATCTGACCTGCTGGATGTTTCAAAAATTGAAGCCGGTAAATTGCCTTTTTCTTACACCGTTTTTAACCTGCGCGCATTGCTTGACGATATTAAAGATATAATGCAGTACACCAATCCATCGCATTCAATGAAACTTCTTTGCTCTGATAAACTGTTAATGATCGAGGCTGATAAGCAGCGTTTTGAACAGGTGATTATTAACCTTGTCTCCAACGCGGTTAAATATTCGCCCGACGGTCAAAAAATAGTGATCAGGGCAAAGGCCTCCGGCGATCATATCATCATATCCGTACAGGATTTTGGCATAGGGATAGCCGCCGACCAGTTAAAACATATTTTTTCAAGATTCCACAGGGTAGAAAACCTGGCCGGACATATGTCTGGATTAGGGATAGGCCTGTATATCAGTCAGGAAATTGTTAACGGGCACAAGGGTAAATTATGGGTAAAAAGTATGCCTGGCAGGGGATCGACGTTTTACATTGAAATGCCTGTAAGGCGGCCTTTGAATGGAGTACACCTTTAAGTATGTTTATTTTTTTGAAGAAGTTATGAAGCCAGCTGCATTTCCACTGCAGCTATCAATTGCGAAACATCAAAGGGTTTGGGTACCACTTCATCGGCACATACTTGTTTAATGGTTTCCATTACTTTTAAATGGGTAGAGAAAACAATAACCGGTATATGCTTTGTTTTACTATGTGCTTTTAATGTACGGCATATTTCTGTACCCTCGGCAGTAGGCTTAATTACATCCAGTAATATGGCATCGGGTTTATAAGCTTCAACATGCTCAAAAAGCCATTTTTGGGTATGAAGGGCTTTTACCTCATACCCTTCTTCTTTTAGCACATGCGAAACCATTTCAAGAATACTTTCGTCATTTTCAATTACGAGGATTTTTTTCTTCATTTAGGGAATTATCAAACTTAAATAAAATATTTATATAATAGAAAAAAAAATTCTTTATAGTTATTTTAATGTGTCCTACTGTTCGAAAATTTCCAACAAAAAAAGCCCTGACTTTCGTTAAGGGCTTTATCAATCAGGGGAATTATTTTCTATTCAGGAAACTCAATACCTTCAAACATTTTATAGTTATCAATATTGGTAGCAGGGGCAAAAAAGCAGATCACTTTCATCTCTATATCGCCGGTATTTTTTAGCATGTGAACCTTGCCCTGTTCAAATAGGATTGCTGACCCTGCCCTAACCTCGCCTACTTCACCTTCTATCATTACCTTACCATTACCGGTAATGATATAGATCAGTTCCTCGCTGTTAGGATGTGAATGAGCGGGCCTGACTGCTTCGCCCGGCATAACCCTGATTACACAACTTGATAAGTGATTTGCGCGAAGTGAATCTTCGTTTGCAAGCCAGCGCATAAACCTGCCCGGGTGTTCTACTTCGGGCACATCGGATTCATGTATAATGGTCATAATATTTAGCTTTTTAATGTTTTTAAAATCTTTTCACTCAAATGCGCGCCATTCAATTCATAATGCGCTGCTAATTCGGTATAAGTGCCTGAATGTATGTAATGCAGCCCGCCTTTTGTGGTCGTGTTAACGGCAATAAGGTTTCGTGTATTAATATTGCTTTCCTTTTCAAACAATACCTTTCTGAAATGCGACCATAAATAACCATTATTTTGCTCGGCAATAAATACAGGTTTGCCCGAATTATACAACTCAACAATAGCCTTTTCATCGATCGAAGGCATGTCAAGTACGTTAATATTGATGCCTTGTTCCTCTAATTTTTTAGCTGCATCTAACGCCTCATATACCCCACGGCCCGAGCTGACAATAGTAGCAGCAGCATTTGCTGATTGTTTAGCGAAATACGCTTTACCAAATTCAAACTTAAAATCAGCATCGTATATAGCGTTGGAAGGCGATCTTAAAATACGCATATAGATCATGCCTTTATTTCCTTCCACTATCCATTTCAATACACCTAACAACTGCTGCGGGCAGGAAACATTGATGATCTTTAGCTGTGCCACTTCGTTAAACAGCATCACATCATCATTCCCCATGTGCGTGGCGCCGTTTGATTGGGTTTCCAGGTCGGCAGCGGTAGCTACCATAGTATAATCAAGCCCGTGCCCTTCGGATAGCCAGCCATTTTTCTCTGCTATCACTTCCAGGCGCTCCTGGTGGCCAACAGCAATTCTTCTCATTACTTTCCAGTCAAAGAACGGGCAGAAGGTGCTCACCCAGGCGTTACCGCCCAATATGGCAAATGCTTCGCCAAGCAACATCATGTTGGCTTCGGCTACTCCGGCGTTTAATGCACGGTATTTGTCAACAAAACCAACCCCGGCCTGCAATCCGCTTGTTGATGCCAGGTCCGAATCAACAGAGAATATCCTTGTATCCTTCGCAAAAGCTTTCATTGATAGCTCTATAATTTTACTGCCGGCGTACGATTTTCCTTTTTCAACAACCGGCAATTGCTCAGGTAAATAATTGATCTTTTTATTTCTGACAGGGGCTTTTTTTGTTTTAACAGGAACTTCAACGATCACCAGTTTATCTTTCTCAATTTTGAAGCCCATTTTTTCTGCATGCTTCAGGATAGTATTTCTTTCTGCTGCATATTCTGCTCCCGATAACTGATCAAAGAATTTAAAAAAATCCTTTTCACGGGCGGCACGTTGGCTTATTTGCAGTTTATCTTCCTGGTCTAAAATATCATTGGCGATCGTGGCCTTATGCGTGTTCATATAATCAGAAAGACCGCCATGGCCCTTTGTTGATTTACAAATGATTGCCGTTGGCCTTCCATCCCTCTCTCCGTATTTAAATTGTAGCAAAGCGGTGTAAACGGTGTGATATTTGGTAGCATCAACCTCTATCACCCTCCAGCCAAAACTGCTGAATGTATCTTTTAAGCTATTATGCGGAAAATGAAGTGTATTAACAATATCCAACTGGCCGCCGTTATTATCCACCATTACGCATAAATTCTCCAGGCGTTTAAAGCCCGAGTACATCACCGTTTCCCAAATGGGGCCTTCCTGCAATTCACCATCGCCGGTTATGGTATACACATCAAATTTAGGCGAACGCTGCCCTGCGATTGCAAAACCCTGCGCCACACCCATACCTTGCCCCATTGGGCCGGTGGCAACATGCACACCGGGCAACAAAGGGCCGGGGTGCCCATTTAATATACTGTTAACAGAGCGCGAATTTTTCAAAACCGAACGGTCAAAATACCCCAGGTCAGCATAGATAGATGCCAATGCAGCCACCGCGTGCCCTTTACTCAGCACAAACATATCCTGGTCTAATGCGGTTGGCTGTTCGATATTTAAATCGATAATGCCTCCGTAAAACAGACTAACCATAAGTATGGTCGCAGAAGATGCACCGCCTATATGAATAGAATTGTCTATCGCATACCTGCACTGGTACAAATTCAATAACCTTATATCAGAATCCTTTACCTGCAGCAGGTGAGTAATCCCTTTATTTATCAACGCTCTTTTATCCTCTAAATAAACCAAAACAATATTTTTAAAAATTTATAAAAACCGGTTACATAATTGACCAGCCGCCATCAACAAAATAAGCAGCGCCTGTTACAAACGATGCGTCGTCTGAAGCAAGGAAATACATAACGTTTGCTACTTCGGCTGATGTTCCCATACGGCCAAAAACACTTTTTGAGCCCAGGAATGCTTCTGTTCCTGCCGGGTCGGGAGAATCATTTATTGAACCCCTTAACAAAGGCGTATCAATAGCGCCCGGTACCACACAGTTTACACGGATGTTATTTTGTGCCAGATCAAAAGCCATAGTACGTGTAAGCGTATCAATAGCTCCTTTTGAAGATGAATAAGCCGCACGCTCACCAACTGTACGGTAGCCCAATATAGAACCGGTATTTACAATAGCGCCCTTACCTTGCTCTATCATCATGGGTGCAAACGCTTTTGACATATAGTAAATCCCTTTAAGGTTGATATCGTATAGGCGGTTCCAATCGTCTTCCGAACATTGTAAAATACTTCCGCGAACTTCCAGCCCTGCATTGTTGATCAGTACATCGGCCCTGCCAAAACGTTCTTTGGTTGTTTTGGCAGCTTGCTGCACCTGCGCACTGTTAGAGATATCACAATGGCAGTACACAGCGTCGACCCCCATCCCTTTTATCTTTGCTTCTGCCTGTTTTCCTTTCTCATCGTTAATATCGATAAGAACAATATTATAGCCGTTTTTGGCAAACTTCTCAGCAGCTGCTAATCCTAATCCGGATGCTCCGCCGCTTACAATCATTACTTTGTTGCTCATTGGTCTTGATTTTATATTTGGTCAGTATAATTAGGTTAATTCATTCCGTTTGGTTTGGTGGCCACTTTAATAGCGCCTTCTTTTCTGCCTTCAAAAACATCAAGTGCCGTCGCAAATTCTTTTAGCGGGAAACGATGCGTCATTAAAGGGTGCAGATCGACACGGTTATTCACCAGCAGGTCAATTGCCTCCTGGGCCGTATTCGGGTTGGCCCGGTTACCTATCAGTTCCACTTCATCCAGCACTATCCTTTTTAAAGGAAGGGATGGATCGGCGTGAGGAATACCGATAATAGAAACAACGCCGCCCCTTGCTGCCGCAAGGCAGGCCATCCGTATAGAATCAGCCGTCCCCGCGCATTCTAAAACAGCGGGAGCGCCTAAACCGTTAGTCAGGTCTTTTACTTTTTGCACTACGTCGCCATCTTTATAACTGATAGGAATAGCGCCTAATTCTTCCGCTTTTTTTAAGCGGTCGCCGCTGCCAACTGCCATTATGCGGCCCGCGCCCAAGGCTTTTGCACAAAGTATGGCCATTAAGCCCTGCGGCCCTGTTCCTAAAACTAAAATATCATCGCCGGGTTGCATACGCGAACGTTTTACCGTGTATAAGGCAATGCTTAACGGATCAACACAGGCGGCATATTCTAACGACATAGAATCGGGAACCCTGTAAATACTTTTTACCGAGGTACGCATAAATTGGGCGTAAGCGCCCGGGGTATAATGCCCGTATTGCCTGTGGCCCCGCTCTTCATGCCCGTAATTCAGGCAATTATTAAAACGGCCCTTCATGCAATTAGCGCAATAGCCGCAGCCGCAATGCGAGATGCCGCAAACACGGTCGCCCTCTTTCCAGCCTAACAGCAATGCTTTTGGCCCAGACTGTACAATGGTACCCGACCACTCATGCCCCGGAATAAAGGGATAACCTGTCGGCCAGAAGCCGGGGAAATCGCCATTAATAATATGCGGATCGGTACCGCATATAAATGTTGTATCAACCTCGCAAATAACCTCATCAGCATCAGGCTGCGGTACAGGTACTGTTTGTATAGAAAAATCACGAACGCCCTTTAACACCAGGGCGTCCATTTCTTTAGGTAAACTCATACTTATTTTTTTATGTTACTTTCGGGCACTATCGCTACACCCCTAAACGGAGAGCCGGAGCCGCCTTTAATTTTAAGAGGCAACCCAACAAACCAAAATTCGTGAGCGGGGATCATATCCACCTGTGCCAGGTTTTCAATATTTAATATTTCTCTTTCGCGGCATACGATGTGAGCCGGCTGTTCACGTACAATAGCCACTTCGTTATAACTATCAATACTTGGCGCATCGGCACCTATGGATATCGCGCCCAGATCATTCAGGTATTCGATAGCGCTTCTGTCAACGCCCGGATAATCGCGAATGTAACCAAAGTTATCTTTCCATTTTTTATACCAGCCGGTGTAATATAAAACTACCGATTGGGGTTTAATGGTAACACCGGTTTTAGCTATCGCTTCTTCAATATCGGCTTTGGTTATATAGCTGCTTGGCGCTTTATGCGAGAAATCAAACCAAACACCGGGGGCTATGAACCACTCCAGCGGAAGTTCGTTAACTGCCCTTGCTTCAGGCTCGTTCACTACATGGTTGATCGCATCAACATGGGTATTTGAATGATCGCATAGGGTAAAACCAACCACTTTGTACGAATAGGGTGGCTTGGTCAACCCCATCTTCTGCGTTTCTTCGTGCGAAAGGTGGCTCCATATCAGGGTTCGCTGATGACCGATAAATGTCGGGTCCTCTGTAGTAATGGTATGACTAAGGTCGGTAACAACACAATCAATACCTAAAAAATTCAGTTTTGTCTGTAATTTAAACGGAGGACAAAATGCTTTCTTAAACATGAATATTAATGGTTAATTAAGTTTAAAAATTAAAATTTGCGGGCCCACTCCTTAGGCCATCTTTCTATTACCACTTTTGTTTGGGTAAAGAACTCAATTGCGTGGCGCCCCTGCCCGTGCAGATCGCCAAAGAAGCTTTCCTTCCATCCGCTGAACGGAAACTGCGCCATAGGTGCAGCCACGCCGATATTGATACCGATATTTCCGGCATCTGCAAGGCTCCTGAATTTTCGGGCATTTGCACCGCTGCTGGTAAATAAGCAGGCCATGTTGCCGTAGTTATTGTTGTTGATGAAACTTAGGGCCTCGTCAACAGTGTTTAATTCTATCAGGCTCATAACCGGGCCAAATATCTCCGTACGTATAACTTCGCCGTTCAAAGGAAGCCCTTCCAATATGGTAGGTTTTATAAAGTTTCCTCTTTCAAAACCATTTATGGTTGCTTTTCTACCATCCAATAAAACTTTAGCACCTTCGCTTTCGGCCTTTCCAATAAGATATTCTACTCTTTCCTTACTTTCTTTGCTAATAACCGGGCCCATCTCTATAGCTTCATCCAATCCATAACCCGTTGTTCTTTTTTTCGCCGATTCGTATAAAGCATCTTTTATAGTGCCATTATCGCCAACGGTAATAATGTTTGATGCTGCCAGGCAACGCTGCCCCGCGCAACCATACACACTATCGGTAATGATCTGTACTGACATATCAATATCCGCATCCGGAAGAATAACTACCGGGTTTTTTGCACCGCCCTGCGCCTGCACCCTTTTGCCATTGGCTGCGCCGCGTGAGTACACATATTTAGCAATTTTAGAAGAACCAACAAAGCTGATCGCCCTTATTTCGGGATGATCGAGGAATGCGTCGACCGTATCTTTACCGCCGTGTACCAGGCTTATAACACCCGGCGGCAAACCAATTTGTTCAATGAGTTTGAACACCTTCATCATGGTAAGCGGAACCTTTTCTGAAGGTTTTAAAATAAATGCATTTCCGCAGGCAACAGCATACGGGAGGAACCAGAAAGGTATCATTCCGGGGAAATTAAACGGCGCTATACAGGCGCAAACGCCTAATGGCTGCCGTATCATAAATTCATCAACGCCACCGGCAATGTTTTCAGAAAATTCGCTTTGCATTAGCATTGGCGTACCGCAAGCCACTTCCACATTTTCAATGGCCCGTTGTAACTCGCCTCTCGATTCAGCTAATGATTTACCACACTCTAAGGTGATGGCCCTTGCAATATCCTCGGCATTTTCTTCAAGCAATTGTTTTAGCTTATAAAGCGGCTGCACTCTTTTCATAACCGGTACCTGGCTCCAGAGTTTATAGGCTGCTGTCGCTGCTGCAACTGCCTGTGCAACATCCGTTGCCGTGCCGCTTCCATAAGGAACTTTTGCCAGCACATCCTGTGTAGCAGGGTTTATAACATCAGTGGTATTTGTTTCCTTACTTTTTACCCAACTGTTATTAATGTAGTTATTAAGAATTTCCATAGTTATTTTTAATCCACCGGGGCATATTCTTTTTTAAAGAACAAACCCCGATGGTATTGATGCAATACAGCATCTTTATTAATAAGGTGTTATTTGTTAATTATTATTGAGCTGCTGCAGGTGGAGTAGCTGCCTCCGCTATTGTTTTCGGATCAAATTTATAGCCCAGTTTCACGAGGTAATCTTTTGAAATGGTTGCCTCTTCCAGCGGGGTTTTCATCCCCGGCCTTAATCTGCCCGGACCATCCTGCTCATACATGATCATACCGCCTAACTTCTTCTTTTTCTCCATCATGTCAAGGATCTCTTTGAGGTTAACCTGGCCTTCGCCTAACGCGCAGTAACCCACGTAACCATTTTGAAGCTGATCCTGTCCCGCGAAATCTTTCAGGTGCATATGTTCAATCAACGACAAGTAATCTTTTACAACTTTTACAGGGTCGCCACCACCTTTTTGTATCTGCCCGATATCCGGCGCGAACCGCATATACTTGGTATCAACCGCGTTCATTACCCAATCTATTTCTTCCTGCGTTTCTATCGGCGTTCCGGTGTGCGGGTGTAAAGCACAAACCAAACCTTCGTCGGTAATGGCTTTCGCATAATCGTTCATAGAGTCAACTATGTTTTGTTTGTGATCCTTGTAGTCGTAATTTTTTCTGCCGCCGTCGGCGCAATACACTATTATTTTGCCGCCCAAACCTTTCACCAGTTTCGACCAGCGTTTAAGGTTTTCCAGGCTTTGCGGCCTCTTGGCAGGATCAAGCACATCGCCCGAATTAAATGATGATATCAGCGGTGTCTGATACTTTATCAACAACGGCCCCAGGGGGGTTCCCCTTTTTTCCATGCTTTCAATAGTGTTGCCGAAGGTTTCAAAACCAACGTAACCCAATGCCGCTATATCTTTTAATGCAGGCTCCATCTGGTTCCAGAGTATTCCTGTTGCGCCAATCTGGTGTCTTCTCGTTTTTGCTGCTTCAAAAGCAAAGTTCGGGGCAAGTACTGCCGCAGCGCCGGCAACACCGGCCAATCGCATAAAATCTCTGCGGTTAAATGAATTTATATTTGTCATAATCTATTATTAAATAAAATCTTTTACTAACCAAGTGTTACTATAAGGGCACCGGCTAATAATAATACAGCCCCCCCAACTTTTGCCATCGAAATGGGTTCAACAGGTGAGCCCAGTATGCCAAAATGTGAAAAAATCAATCCGGTTATCATTTGGCCGGCTATCATTAAACAAATAGCAGGTCCTGCTCCTAACTTAGGTATGGTCCAAGAGATGCCAAATACCAGGCAGCCGCCCATTACGCCTGCTGTGAACAACCAAATAGGCACATCCTTTAAACGTGTAAAAACAGTAGGATCCCAGTCGGTAAGGCCAATAATTATGGCGGTTAAGGCGCCGATAATCCAGAAAATGGCATTAGCCATTCGTGGGTTTTTTAAAATGGAGAATACTTGCCCATTCATGGACAGGTGCAGGGTTAACACGAACCCGAGAACTAACATCAGACAGATCAAATAAACTTTCATAATTGTAAATTTTTAAATTGGTTTAGTGTATTAAATTGGTTTACTGTATTATAAATTATCTATAAGGGTAACCAAAGTTAACCGCTCTGTTTAATAACGAGATTCAGACCGCCCCATAACGGGCTGAATAGTATACTAAATAAAAACAAGCGATAACCGGTTTTTGAATTGGTTTGGTTTACGAATACCTATTCAACGTGTATAATCAAAGATATTCTTTTTTATTTAAAAAAAATTTACAATCAATTCGCAACAATTGATACTATAGTAACCTATATTTGATAAAATATGCCTTTATGAGGTAGATTTTATATCTTTTATATATGAAACCGCATTTATTAAAAGTTCAGCTCAAGCCCGAATCGTCCATCACTATTTCCAAGGTGGACAACTTTTATAACCAATGGCATTTTCACCCCGAAATTGAGCTCATTTATATACATAAGGGAAGGGGAACGAGATTTATAGGGAACGATGTGTACCGCTTTGAGCGCGATGAGCTTTGCCTGGTAGGCTCGAACCTGGCGCATATGTGGCGCTGCGATCCTGAATATTTTACAGAAAACTCTAAATTAAAATTGGATGTAACAGTAATTTATTTTCATCACGATTTTTTGGGGGATAAGTTTTTTAATATCCCCGAATTAAAAAATATCGACTCCTTATTAGAGAAAGCAAAGCAAGGCATAAAAATAACAGGCAATACCAAATTGCAGGTGAAAGAATTAATTGGCAAATTATCCGCAGCAAAGGGGTTGGAACGGATCACTACTTTATTGACCATCCTTGAAAAAATAGCTTTCTCGAAAGAAAAAGAATACATCAACACCATATATCACCCCGAAAAAGTTGAAAAATCAGAAGCCCACCGGTTAAATAGCGTATTCCAATATATTTCCGACAATTTTCAAAAAAAGATCACGCTTACAGAAATTGCATCGATAGCTAACCTGAGCGCTAAAGCTTTTTGCCGCTATTTTAAGTCGAAAACCAGCAAAACGTTTAATAATTTTTTGCTGGAGGTAAAAGTGGCCCATGCCTGCAACCTGATATTAGAAAAAGACATGACCATTTACGAAGTATGTTACGATAGCGGTTTTAATAATTTATCGAACTTTAACCGGTATTTTAAAAAGTTAATGAATAAAACACCACTGGAGTTTAAGAAAGAACATCGTTTGTTGAGGGAGTGAGGCTAATATTTTTCAGGTGGACCAGGGTGGACCACCCCGGACCACCCGGGCCAGGCTGGTTAGGCTATATTCTTTTCGGCCACAAACAAAAAAGCCTCAAGACTTCCGACTTCTGACTTGAAATGTAGAGGGAAGCGGCGAAGTGTCGAACTTTTTAAATGATTTGCAAGCTATTAGTAATACAAAGGATTTATGAAAATACACTATCCACTACTTGATACGCTACCCAAATATGGGTATTATTTACCACAGTTTGTTAACTTTGCCAAAGCTGCTTCTATATATGTAATCCGTTGGTTTTGCTGTTTGTTTTCTGTCTGCTGTTGCTTTAAGTGATTGATTTCTTTCTGCTGCTCTGCTAACTGCTTATCCTTCTCAATCAGGTATAAAGTCAATTCTTCTACCTTTTGGAGTAATTTGGTATTAAGTTCACCAATCGCCATTCCATTCTCTTTCATTACATCAGCAGTGGGTATGTCTAACAAGTGATGGTTTTTTTTAACGTAAGCTTCTACTTCTTCCAGTTTATGTAACTTATAATTCTTTTCAAACACAAAGTCAGCGCCCGTTGTATTGACTACGATCTCGTTAGCTCGCGCACTGCCATTAATGTCTAATCTATAGACACTATTGGTTTGTGAGGTCTTTGCTATCAGAATATTGCCATTTTGTAGAACTGATAGAGCATTGACGGGACTTCCTGAATTATACACGTCAAGATTATAGCTGAAATTTGAGGCTGTTCTTAATCCCCAATAGCCTTGATAACCTATAAAATTATAATCAGGGTTATTGGTAGCACCTATACCTACAACATTTGAGATAGGTGTAGCTGAATATATAGAACCATTAACGTGAAGAGGGAGGATGGGACTTGTTGTGCCAATGCCGACGTTGCCACTGGCATCAATCAGCATTCTAACATGATAGGCAGCACCAGTAGCAAATATAATACGATTTGAAGTATTACCAGCAGTACCAATACCGAAGTCAGTAGCAGTTATCCCACTATCACTTGACTGGCTATTACCAGAACCTATACTTCCAAACTCACTTCCAAAGTTCATAAAATCAACATTCATCTGACCATATGTAGAATTAAAACTTGCTACACGATAATCTGAACTGGATACGCCTAATTTATAAACCTCTGGACTTGTCGTCCCAATCCCTACATTATCCATTGTTGTGGTATTACCCCCACTTGAACTAAATTGAGCGTAAGAAAATTGTGCTATTGCAATAACAGCCAAGGTTAAGAGTGTCTTTTTCATAAAATAAGGTTTAAGTTGTATAGGTATTTATTACTTGCTTGTAGTTAGTTTTGCCAAAGCTGTTTCTAAGGCGGCTATTCGAGCCTCTTGCTCTTTAACTTGTTTATCTTTCTCAATCATATATAACGTTAACTCTTCAACCTTTTGCAAGAGTTTGGTATTGATGTCACCGACATTTAAGCCATCTTTTTGCATTGTCTCTGCTGTGGGTACACCCGGCAAGTGATGATTTTGGTCGATATATATTTTTATTTCAGATAACTCGGGTAGTTTGTAAGTGGGATTGAAGACAAAGTCAGCACCAGTTGTATTGACCACAATCTGGTTAGAGCGCAGATTGCCGTTAACATCGAGGATGTAGCCCGTATTGGCTTGTGTCGTCTTGCCGATAAGAACGTTACCGAGGTTAGTGATCCGCATGCGCTCAACGAGGCTGGTACTGGTAGCGGTATTTGTCCAGAACTCCAGGTGATTGTCTGAGTTATTGGCCTCGATAAGTGCGTTTTGCGTCCCAGAACCATTATCGAATTGACTAGCAGCACCAGTAGCTTTGCTAAGTTTGAGATTGGCATCAGCTGAAACAGACGAATGGATTATTCCACTGACATCAAGCAGGGTCGCCGGACTTGTTGTGCCAATGCCAACATTGCCGCTATTAGTAACATACATTGCTTCAGTCCCTGATGGGAAAGTTCCGTTCGTGCCGTTCACAAAAAACTCAATACCCTTACCTGAACCAGCCGTCAGTGCGAGATTACTGGTCACATCGTATCCAACCATCCCGCGATTAGCAGCAAATCCAATAAAATTTGTTGCGGAAGTGCCTCCACCGATCAAGACCCCAGGCGTGGTACCGCTATCATAACCGATATGAAGTGGGGCAGCAGGACTTGTAGTACCAATACCAACGTTACCTCCTGGTTGTACAGTCAAACGAGTATTGAAAGAAACGTCTGCAATTTTAAACCCTCCATCATCTGCTCCTAGCATCATTGCA
>Ga0206932_1116_pt1 | contig 14040 bp, 14 predicted proteins | sample Alteio_BWOrgHeat_18_FD_153244 | JGI IMG/M metagenome (GOLD analysis project Ga0206932, IMG submission 153244) | Enriched cells from forest soil in Barre Woods Harvard Forest LTER site, Petersham, Massachusetts, United States -... | ecosystem: Environmental > Terrestrial > Soil > Temperate forest >...
ATTTTTTATTGCAATGGCTTCTTTTAGCCCCCGGTTAATAGCGTTTAATTCTTCATCCGTAAACCCGCCATCATCAACGGAGATAATATTACCGCCCTCTTTTTTAACGATTGAATATATAGTTTGAGCAACTTCGTCTGAGATCTCAAGAGTTATAGTTGTCATAGGATGTTAAATTTAATGTTCAATACAAATATAAGCAAATAATAGATTATCAATAAACTGCTATATTTAGCCCAATTTTAAACCGCAACAAATTGAAGATATATAACACAAAAAAAGGCATCATTATCAATAATGATGAGCAGTTTTTCTTATCCGGCGAAACAAACTGGGATACCTATATCAACCGGCAGTATCTTTTTCAAAAAGTAAGCGGTGAGATAGAGGATCTGAAAGCCGATGGCGCCTTAGCCGGCGCCATTAACGCCGGTCTCCTGCCGCCTATCGCTAACCAGGAGGTATGGGCAGCGGGCGTTACCTATTTACGTAGCCGCACTGCCCGTATTGAAGAATCAAAAGATGCCGGGGGCGGTACTTTTTACGACCGGGTTTATAATGCCGACCGTCCAGAGCTTTTTTTTAAAGCGCCTGCTTACCGCACGGTGGGTTCGGGCGATAAGGTGCGTATACGTAAGGATTCTAAATGGAACGTGCCTGAGCCGGAATTGACCTTGTTTATCTGCTCTGCCGGAACCATTGAGGGTTATACTATCGGCAACGATATGTCGTCGCGCGATATTGAGGGCGAGAACCCGCTATATCTGCCTCAGGCAAAATCATATAACGGTGCGGCAGCCATTGGCCCCTGCTTGTTTGTGCCCGAAAAGCCAATAAACCCGGATACGAAAATTGGCATAGAAATAACCAGGAACGGGGATATTGTTTTTGGAGAAACGATCGCTATCAGCCAGATGAAAAGAAAACATACCGAGTTGGTATCATGGCTGTTTAAGGAGGTGGATTTTAAAAACGGCGTTTTTTTAATGACGGGTACCGGCATCATCCCCGCGGATGATTTTACCCTGCATATTGGCGACGTAATAAACATAACTATTGAGGTTATTGGTACCCTTAGCAATACCGTTACATCATGATAGAAGGAAAACAGATCATAGGGTTTGAGCGATCGGCAGAGGGTAAGCAGATGTTCCATTCGGTTAACCCCGCCACAGGCGAGAAGGTGGGCGATTTTTATAAAGCAACCGAAGCCGAGGCTGATAAAGCCGTTGAGAAAGCGACCGCCGCATTCCAGGTATACCGCAAAAAATCAGGCAAAGAAAAAGCCGCGTTCCTGGAAGCTATAGCTGAAGAAATACTGGCATTGGGCGACAAGCTGGTTACGATATGCTGCACCGAATCGGCCCTGCCAAAAGGCCGCATTGAGGGCGAAATGGGGCGAACAGCCAACCAGTTAAAAATGTTTGCCGCGCTATTGCGCGAAGGCTCGTGGGTAGACGCGCGCATTGAAACCGCTAACCCTGACCGTACACCCGCACCCAAACCGGATATCCGTTATATGCAAATAGGCCTTGGCCCGGTGGTGGTTTTCGGGGCGAGTAATTTTCCGCTGGCATTTTCGGCAGCGGGGGGCGATACGGCTTCGGCATTGGCGGCGGGTTGCCCGGTAATTGTAAAGGCGCATTCGGCCCACCCTGCAACCAGCGGGATGGTGGCTAAAGCCATACAAAAGGCCGCGAAAGAGACAGATATGCCCGATGGTGTTTTCTCGCTGCTATTTGGCGACGGTTCAACCATAGGCAGCCAGTTAGTTAAGCACCCAGATGTAAAAGCCGTTGGGTTTACCGGCTCGTATGCCGGCGGCAAGGCATTGTTCGACCTGGCCGTCAGGCGGGAAGTGCCTATACCGGTTTATGCCGAAATGGGCAGTACCAACCCGGTGTTTATTTTACCTGAAATTATGCGTAACGAGGCCGAAGCTTTTGCCAAAAATTTTGCAGGTTCGGTTACGTTGGGCGTTGGGCAGTTTTGCACCAACCCGGGTATGCTGATCTACGAAGGATCGGACAGCGGGAAAGATTTTACCACAAAGCTGGAAGCGCATTTTCGGCAAACAAACCCCGGCGTAATGCTGGCGGCAAGTATTTATAAAGCCTATAAAAAAGGCGTTGAACATCATTTAGACACACATGGGGTAGAAGTGCTGGCAAAGGGCCAGCATTCCGACGCGTTGAATATGGCCTCGCCAGTTTTATTTAAAACCGATAGCCACGTATTGCATAAGCACCCCCACCTTTCCGAAGAAATATTTGGCCCCTCAAGCATTGTGGTGGAAGCTGAATCGAAAAAGGATATGTTAAAAATAGCCAAAAACCTGTCGGGCCACCTAACAGCCACCGTACACGGCACAGAAAACGACCTGCTAAACCACGCCGACCTGCTCGATGTTTTAGAGCAAAAGGTGGGTCGCGTTATTATTAACGGTTTTCCTACGGGTGTTGAAGTAAACAGCGCCATGGTACACGGCGGCCCGTTCCCCGCCACTACTGATGGGCGAAGCACCTCGGTGGGCACTGCCGCTATTTTCCGTTTTACAAGGCCGGTAGCCTACCAGGGAATGCCGCAGGCTTTGCTGCCTGATGAATTGAAAAATGCAAACCCGTTAGGGATATGGCGATTGGTGAATGGGGGGATGAGTAAGGAGGGGATATAAGACTTTAAGTCTTTAATAGTAATTAGAAACCGCAAAACTTACAGACATTGGTTGAGACTTTTGATCAAAGATATCTGTAACTGTTAGCCTTGCATCGTAATTGCCGTTGGATAGATTTGAATGAATTGCACAGTTTCTCATTTCAGGAATTGTGCTTTCCTGCATCTCGATTATCTTTCCTGATGTATCCAGTATTTCAATCTTGATCGTTAATTGAGGGCTTTTAAATTCGTCAACTTGCCAGTTTACATTTACTTTGCCTTTTTTATATGACGCATTTACTGAAATGATTTTCGCTACAGACAAAGTTGGTATATTACCCTGGTTGTTTTGTGCAGGCAGCATTATTGTTCGGGCCCCATTAAATGCTGCTGAAGGTGTTGTATTACCTCCATGTTGCATACAATAAGCATCTTCCAAAATGTCATAATAGGCATTAAAACTATTATGGTATATTCCATTTCTTTTAATGTCTGCCTGACTATCATTGGCACTAAACCCTGCGGTTGTGTTTTTCTCCCATGTTCCGTTAATGTTCATATTCCAGCAATCTTTAAAAAAAGCTTTTCTTATAAAACTTCCATTGTATGATTTATCACCACCGTTCCAGTTTTCTAAAAAAGCATCGTTGTTTTCCCCTAAATATTTACCCGGGTCGGGCATTGAAAGAGTTGCCGAATGAAACCATTTGCCGGTCGAAGTATTATTTATAAACGTTCCAACATATAATCGCCCGCCAAGTTTCCATGCCCTGTTTACTATATTATACCAGGTATTGAGCTGCCAGGCATAAGGATTTATTGTTTTCCAACCATCACCTTCTCCTCCAAAACGACTTTTGAAAGTTGTGCTGTGATTATAATCAACGGAAGATCGAATACCCCCATTTGTATTTGGATCCCACAAGGATGAGATCAGGATATTAGGATTGCCAAAGGATTTATCAGGCGTTTGCTGTAATCCCGCATAACCCAATGTAAAACTATTAATTTCAAAATAAGAAGTATTAACAGATTGAACAATTTTTACTTTCTGCATTTTTAATATTGCATCTGCCGACGGGAAAAAGTAGTACAGGTGAATGGACGGAGCTGCGTTCTCCTGAGCCATACACGAGGATATCATACACAAGAGGTTAAATAGCAATATTGGTTTTAGAAATTTCATTATTTAAAATTAGAATAATTTATCAGTTTACGATGTAAATATTAAAAAACGTAATAGGCGACGTGCTACCTTTTACCTTTCGCCTTTTACCTTTCACCTCTTCTTTATCCTTTCGCCTAAAAATCCTACTTTTGCCATTCTAACAAATACCATGAGCGAAGAGAGATCATTAAATTTTATTGAAGAGATAGTTGAAGAAGATATAAGCGCCGGCAAAAATGGCGGCAGCGTATTAACCCGTTTCCCGCCCGAGCCTAATGGTTACCTGCATATCGGCCACGCCAAATCCATCTGCCTGAATTTCGGACTGGCAAAAAAATACAACGGCAAAACCAACCTGCGTTTTGACGATACCAACCCCGTTACCGAAGATACCGAATACGTTGAAAGCATAAAGGAAGATGTGAAATGGCTGGGTTTTGAATGGGCCAACGAGCTATATGCTTCTGATTATTTCGACCAGCTATATGAGTTTGCCGTAGCGCTTATCCGCAAGGGTTTGGCTTATGTGGATGACAGCACCGCCGAGGAAATTGCCGCCCAGAAAGGCACACCAACAGAGTCCGGCACACCCAACCAATACCGCAGCCGCAGCGTGGAAGACAACTTGCAGCTGTTTGAAGAAATGAAGGCGGGCAAATACCCCGATGGTGCGAAAGTGCTCCGCGCGAAGGTTGACCTGGCATCGCCAAACATGCACCTGCGTGACCCGCTGATGTACCGCATAAGGCATGCCCACCACCATCGCACCGGCGATAAATGGTGCATTTACCCCATGTATGATTTCGCGCACGGGCAATCGGACGCTATTGAGCAGGTTACCCATTCTATATGCACGCTGGAGTTTATCCCGCACCGCGACCTTTATAACTGGTTCATTGAGCAATTGGAAATATTCCCATCCAAACAATACGAATTTGCCCGGTTGAACATGACCTATACGGTTATGAGCAAGCGCAAACTAATGCAGCTGGTGAATGAAAACCATGTAGAAGGCTGGGATGACCCGCGCATGTCGACCATCAGCGGTTTGCGCCGCAGGGGGTATACCGCGGCTTCCATCCGCGAGTTTTGTGAGCGTATTGGTGTGGCTAAACGCGAGAATATGATTGATGTGGATTTATTGGAATTTTGCATCCGTGAGGACCTGAACAAGACCGCCTGGCGCCGCATGGCAGTACTCGACCCTATAAAAATGGTCATTACCAACTATCCCGAAGGGCAAACCGAAACCATGCACGGCGAAAACAACCCCGAGGTTGAAGGCGGCGATGGGGGCAGGGATATACCGTTCAGCAATGAGCTATGGATAGAGCGCGAAGATTTTATGGAAGAACCCTCTAAAAAGTTTTTCCGCCTGGGTGTGGGGCTGATGGTGCGGTTAAAGAACGCCTATATTGTAAAGTGCGACGATTTTAAAAAAGATGCCAATGGCAACGTCACCGAAATTTATTGCACCTATATCGCCGAATCAAAATCGGGGAACGATACCAGTGGTATTCATGTTAAGGGCACCATCCATTGGGTAAGCGTGCCTCACGCCAAAACTGCCGAAGTGCGTTTATACGACCGTTTGTTCCAGGTGGAAGATCCATCAAACGAGGATGATGATTTTAAAAATTACCTCAACCCAAACAGCCTGCAAATTATCCCCAATGCTTATATAGAACCCGATCTGGCCAATGCTGAAACAGGCAAAGGCTACCAGTTTATCCGCAAGGGTTATTTTACGCTCGATAAACATTCAACCCCTGAAAAACTGGTGTTTAACAGGACAGTGACGTTGAAGGATGGGTGGGTGAAGAAAGGTTAAAGGTAAAAGGCGAAAGGTAGAAGTGTTAAAACCTTTTACCTTTTGCCTTTTACCTTTCACCTCAGTTAATATTTCTGATAAACATTATACAATACATTCAAATCCAGCTGGTTTAACTGTGAGGTGCTGTCGTCCTGCACAAAGTGGCGCTTAAAGGCAATGATGGCGGCGTTAAGATCGGATGTATCATAACCTATAAGGCGCAGGGCGGTTTTATAATCAAAATTATCGGGGGCGGGTTCCAGTACAGGGTCGCTCCAATAGCCAAAACCATTATCAGCCAATAACTTCCACGGGAACAGCGGCCCCGGATCGGGCTTGCGTTTTGGCGCGAAATCCTGGTGGCCAATAAAATTGGCGGTTGGTATATTATAGGTTTTTTTAAGCTGCGCCAGTAAATACAGCAGGCTTTTTATTTGAGCGCCGGTATAGGGTTCGGTGCCGTTATTGTCAATTTCTATACCGAGCGAAATGCTGTTCATATCGGTTACACTGCCCCATTTACCCACGCCGGCATGGTTGGCGCGCAGGTAATCGTTCACTAAATGAAAGACTTTGCCGTCCTTCCCAATTACATAATGGGCGCTTACTTCGGTAACTTTCAGGGTAAAGGTTTTAAGTGTTTGCGGGATAGAATCCTGCCCGGTAAAATGGATGATAACGTAATTAGCTTTGCGGATACCAAAATTAACCGAGCCAACCCATTCCGAAGGTATGGCTACCACGCCGGTACTGTCAAAAAGCATAGCGGGCTGTTGTTGCTTTACAATGGCCAGTAAGGAATCTGTTTTAAAGGTATATACGCTATCGGTGGCGGCATGTGGGTTAACTACAACCGGTTTAGGTGGTTCAGCCTTAACAGCGTCAATTTTAACCGGATCAGGTTTGGGTTTGATGATCTTCGGCGAGCAGGCGGTGAATGATAGAGCAACTATCAGCAATAAATAAAAGCAATAATAATTCCTGCAGGTAAACATGAAGCTAAGGTAAGTTAATCAACCAATAACTCAAAGACGGATAAACCACGCGAATGTTTACTTTAAATTTTTCATCTTTCTGTTTCCGCTATAAATTACCTATTTTCAGTGCGCATAAAAAAAGGCAGCGCATGAAAAAATTACTCGTCCCCGGTTTACTCTTTTTAACAGCGTATTCACAGGCCCAGCAAAAAAACATAATGGGCTTTAGCACAGCTTCGGCAGCCAAACAATTACAAACAGAGCAGCAGTTTGACCAATCGCTAAGCGCCAAACGTATTGGCGAAACGTTGAAGGACCTGTCGGCTTATCCGCATAATTTAGGTTCGCCGGGCAGTAAGGCCGTTGCCGAAAAAATATTGAAAAAGTTTAAAAGTTATGGGTTCGACGCGCACCTGCAAACCTATAGGGTGCTGTTCCCTACCCCAAAAGTACGTTTACTTGAAATGACCGGGCCAACAAAATATACCGCTTTGCTCAAAGAGCCTGCATTAAAAAACGACGCTACTTCGGGCCAGCAAAACCAACTGCCTACCTATAACGCCTGGAGTGCCGATGGCGACGTAACCGGTAAACTGGTATTTGTAAACTATGGCCTGCCCGAAGATTATGAAACCCTGGCCACAATGGGTATTGATGTAAAAGGTAAAATAGTTATTGCCAAATACGGCAGGTCATGGCGGGGCATTAAGCCCAAGGTGGCGTATGAGCATGGGGCTATAGGCTGTATCATTTACTCGGACCCGAAGGATGATGGCTATTTCGCGGGCGACGTATACCCCAAAGGCGCTTTTAAAAATGAAAGCGGTGTTCAGCGTGGTTCGGTTATGGATATGGTGATCTATCCCGGCGACCCCTTAACCCCCAATATAGGCGCTACCGAAAATGCCAAACGCTTAGACCGTAAAGACGCGCCCACCATATTAAAAATACCCGTATTACCTATAAGCTACAAAGATGCAAAACCCTTACTGGCTGCTTTGAAGGGCCCCGTTGCGCCTGAGGACTGGCGCGGCGCACTGCCTATGACCTACCATGTTGGGCCGGGCGCCGCTACGGTGCATTTAAAACTGGTCTTTAACTGGAACATGGTTACGGCTTATGACGTTATCGGGATGATAAAAGGTTCAACTTACCCTGATGAATGGGTAATGCGCGGCAATCATCATGATGCCTGGGTAAATGGCGCTGATGATCCGCTGAGCGGGCAATCGGCATTATTGGAAGAGGCCAAAGGGTTGGGCGACCTGCTTAAAACCGGGTGGCAACCCAAACGTACCATAGTTTATTGTGCATGGGACGGCGAGGAACCCGGTCTGATCGGTTCGACCGAATTTGCCGAGGACCATGATAAAGAGTTACAGCAAAAAGCGGTGGTATATATTAATTCGGATGATATTTCGAGAGGGTTTTTTAGTGCCGAAGGTTCGCACGGGCTGGAGAGTTTTATTGACCAGGTGGCTGATGGAATAACTGATCCGGAAACAAATGTATCAGTAACCGAACGCAGAAAAGCGCTGGCGCTGGTGAACGCCCCAACCGCAAAAGCAAAAAAAGAAATACTTGACCGTAAAATCGCACCTATCGGCGCCCTGGGTTCGGGTTCGGATTATTCTTCATTTTTGCAGCACCTGGGCGTGCCTACACTAAATATTGGCTATGGCGGCGAGGGAGCAGGCGGCGAGTACCACTCTATTTATGATTCGTTTGATGACTACCGCCGTTTTAAAGACCCGGGATTTGTTTATGGTTTGGTTTTATCAAAAACTATCGGCCACGCCGTATTGCGTATGGCTGACGCCGATATGCTGCCATTTGATTTCCGCAACTTATCAACCACTATTACAGGCTATGTTAAAGAATTAACCGAATTAACTATTTCCATGCGGGAGAGCACAGCTATGCAAAACCAACTGATCAATGCGAACGACTTCAGCCTGGCTAACGACCCGACCAAACATTTAACCCCACCACAGGCAAAAACAGAAGTGCCCAATATTGATTTTTCGGCATTAAGCGCTGCCCTCGACGCTTTAAAAGCAAGCGCCGATAAATTAGCCCTCACCATGAATAACGCGCCGGTACAAAATGCTGATTATAAAAACCTGAACGAAGCGCTTTACCGTGCCGAGCAGCAATTACTATCAGCGGATGGCCTGCCGCGCCGCCCGTGGTATAGGCATACTATTTACGCGCCCGGCTTTTATACCGGCTATGGCGTAAAAACATTGCCCGGCATCCGCGAAGCGATTGAACAGCGCAACTGGCCCGAAGCACAGCAGCAAATTGCGGTAGATGCGCAGGCTATTAACAACCTTGCTAAGTATTTGGATAAGGTGGGGATGTAAATTGTCTGAACCATGATTTTTAGGATTAATAAATTACCATGATTTGAAACCCGGATAGGCAATCAAGAAAATCCATCAATCCTACAAATCACGGTTCAGATAACCTTTTATAAATTCCCTGCACCCTTGCTCTATCAACCTGAAAGTAGGCTCAAACATCTCGTCGTCATGGTAAGGGTCGGGAACTATTTTATCGCCGAGCAGTAGCTTTACTTTTTTAACGTCCCCATCATTGCGGGCGAACAATAAAACATCGACAAGATTACTATTGTCCATCACCAGGATATGATCGAACCTGTCAAAATCGCTTGTTCTGAACAGCCGGCAAACCTGTTTGCTGATATCGATGCCGTGCCTGCCTGCTGTGCGTATGGAGCGCCTGTCGGGCCCCTGGCCAACGTGCCAGTTGCCTGTACCCGCCGAGTCAACTTCCCAGTCTAAGCCCTCCTGTTTAGCCAAATGCTGCATTATACCCTCCGCCAGCGGCGAACGGCAAATATTACCCAGGCAAACCATTAGTATTTTCATATTAGTGTTGAAATGTTGTAAAGTTGAAAGGTTGTAATGTTATGGTAAGGCGGCTAGTGTTTTGTTGAAGGTTGTAATGGTAAAACTGCCAAGCAACATTCCAACTTTACAACCTTACAACAACAATCACCCAAATATCTCATTCAAAACCCCTGCCAGCCTGATGCCGCCTTTAAGCAGTTGCTGGTTCAGGATATCCCGGTGCGTGAAATCGTATTTATAGTTTAGCGTTTCGTTGGGTTGTATTTCGGTATATATTTTTTCGGCCAGCTGGCTCGATTCAAATATCCACTTTGCTACCGGCGCGCTTTGCCATTCCTTGATCTGTTCGGGCGTAACATGGTTAATGGCTTTGGCGTATTCGGTATAGCTTAATTCCTGGAAATTGATCAGTTCCGTATCCCAAACCGAATGCAGGTTGGTTGGCTTGCTAAACCAATTCACTTTAAAACCATTGCCGCCCTGGTCGCTGGCATGGGCAGTATGCATGGGCTGGTGCACATCTTCGGCAATATGTATCAGCATGTGCAGGTACAATAGTTTGTTATCTTTTGAAAGGTACTTCTTTTTTAATTCGCTTATTAAAAAATTTAATTTGGTATAGGCATCTGTATTGTTATCGTGCGCCAAAAACTCTACCATTTCTGGGTAGCTCATGGGCCGCTCAAAATCAATATAATGCCATGACGAAAGATAAGAATAGGTGGGATCAGATTTTATAAAATCGGCCCAGTTGCTGGCCATTGCTATTGATTCATTTCCCAAAATAGCATATACAGCCGCACGTGCCTTCGGGGTTAAATGGTCGTCGGCTATCTGGCCTGAAATACGGTGCCCGTTGGTGCCCCAGGCCATAGTTTGCAGCGGGGTGTAGAGAATCGTCCCGATAGCTATCGGGACAAAAGCTATTTTCCTTAAAAACTTGTTTTTCATATTATAGTGGTTTGGGGTTACAGTTGATCTTTTTTATTAAACGTAAATTAACAGGTATAACGCTGGATGTACTTAAAAACTGAACAAGCGACCCGGTTTTTGGGCCGACTTTAAAAAACTCTTCATAAACCCCGTAACGGAAACAGCCGCCCTCTTTTTTCAGGCTATAATCGGCATTGCAAAAGCTGCCTTTTAAATGCAGTGTATCCTTGTTTTGCTTATACGTTCCGCGGATGTATTCTGTCCAATGCCCGGCGTTCATACAGGTATCGGCCCCAGAGTTTACTTTGCTGAAAGAGTTGACTTTTACATAAAACGAGTCGCAGCTAAATTTAAAATTATAAAGCGAATAACTCAATAGTTTTTTTTGCATAGGCACGCTGTCCTGCTGCCATTCGCCCTGTATATAATCTTCGCCCCTGCCTTGTATGGGTGGGTTAAAGGAGCAAGATGCAAAAATTAGGCAAAAAGCCAGAAGATAGAAGGGTTTTTGCATAGTTTGTTATACAGATAGATGGCCGTTATGAGTTTTCAAATTTAAGAAAAATTCCGGCGGGAAATGACAGTCACTCTAAATCCCTCCAGTAGGGGAGATAGCCATACTACAAACTATATTTACTCAGATCAGATGTGTTTAATACTGCTTTAAATTTCTTTTCTTTAAGCCCATTGTATAATTCCTTGTCACCAGTCCACAAGCTGCCTTTAAGAAAAAGGGTTAGTGCAACAAAATCGGTATCGTCAACGTCAATATCGCGTGTTAAACTCAACGCCTTTTCCCAAATTTTACCAGGTATTAACTCTTCATTAACAAATTTTAATCTCTCAAATAAATGAAATTGAGCATCAGTTAATTGTTGGTCGGATAGTTTTGATATTTTCTTTAGTTTTTCCCAGTGTTTTTGAATTTCATAACGCATATAGCTGCAACTATAAAATTCAAGGGAATTGTTGGAGTTTATTAATAATTCACCAATAACACTGTTCGTGTTTAATAGGCCACTAAAAATAATATTAGTGTCAACTACAATTTTCACCTAATATATTTTTTGCCGTTTTTTTTCCACCAACCCTTTTTTACTTCTTTGGATAATTTATCCACATCATCCTGGGTGGCTTCAGATTTTTCAACGGCCTCTTTATAGCTTAACAAATCAACAAGACGTTGTAACCCATCTGTTTTCACATAGGCGGGAAGCCTGATAATTACTTCATCCTTTGTCCGTTCAATTATCATTGCTGTATATTGTTGTTTACTCAAATATACGTGATTATTTTTAATTATAAATATAAGAAGGATACGATGTTTGTGACCAGATTTAGCGGGGGCTTACAAATACCCCAACCACCATTGCTTATGCTCTTTTTTATATTTCATATACCACCTGCAGGGGAAATATAATATGGCTACCGCCGTGATCCATACCAGGTACACTCCCGGTAAACCAAACGCAACCCCTTTGGGCTGCCCGGTAATATGAGCGGCTACAATGGACATCAGGTGTAAAAGGTATAAGTGGAGGATATAATAAAACAGCGGCACGCGCCCGTACACTTCAAAAATATTGGTAAGGGCATTGCTTTTCCCTTCAACCCAGGCCAGGAACAGCATGCCGGGGCCCAGGGTGATCAATAAATAATCGAGCGATGGCGGGTACTTTTGCACATCGATAAATGAAAGTATGGTGCGGTGTATATTGCCTTCGTATATCCATAGCGAGGGGTCGCCATAAATATTAAAGTAACGTATCGCAATAAATAATACGATGGCCGAAAACCCCAGTATAGTTAATGTTTTCTTCCTCCTGGCAGCATCCCAGGTATACAGCGTGCCAAAGCCATAGCCCGCCGCCATAACACCCACCCACGGAACCAGCGGGTACATTAAAAACGCGTCGCCGTAACCCCAAATATGCACCATGCCCTGCACATGCAGAAATGTCCATAATTCTTTACCGGTGGCGCTAAAAGCCGAGGCATTAACATGGTCAAGCATATTATGCCCGAAAATAAGTATCAGCCCAAACGCTGTTATTACCGGCACGGGCAGCCAGATGAGCAGCGATAATATCACCATGCTTAACCCTATTACCCATATTACCTGTAAAAACAATCCGAAACCCCAGCCCCAATGTATTACGGTCATCTCCAGTAAAATGAGCCATAACCCGCGCGACAGTAAAAATTTAAAAGCCTCAAACTTAGTTTTGCCCCGGCTTAAATATAAAAACGCACCCGTTCCGGCCAAAAACACAAAGGTTGCCGCGCAATAATGGGTAATAAAACGGGTTAAAAACAACATGGTCGAGGCATGTGTCAGGTCGGTTGGGTCGTAATTAATGCGGGTAAAAAAATCGCGGGTATGGTCGAGCGCCATAATGATCATTACTATGCCCCGTAATATATCAATAGAATCGATACGTTTTTTGGGCGATGCAGTTAAGGTTGTCATGGTCAGTTAGTTTAGGATTCTAACTTAAACATTTGTGGTGAATTATGCAAAAAAATTGGAATAGGAGTACGTTTGGCTTTTGCCTGTGCTGTATATTCGCGCCAACGATAATTTTGTTGGAAACTGATAATATCTTATATTGAGGGGCCAACCCTAAAAACCTAAACATGAAAAAATTAACATGTGTTTTAACCGTATTGCTCGTTTTAACAGGTTATACCTCATTCGCGCAATTATTTTGGCTGAACAAGGACAGGAAACAAATTGCCAGGGGTTATCACATCCGGACTACTACAACCGACTCGACTTTAATCTTCCAAACTGACAGCCTCAAATTTAGTCCTTCAAAAAGGACTTTCCATTTTGACCGCAATGGTAAATGCGATTGGATAGTTGTGACATTTAGTTGTGAAAAATGCTATATGGGAAATTTAACTCCGATTATCACATCTAAGCGTTACCGATGGGCACAACCGGATAGCCTAACCTATGTATCGGACAGGTTAAAAGTCGAATTGCATAAGCATTATCAAAACAACCCTTATAGTTATTTTTTAAAAAGGATTGGCAATTAGCCAATAAATTGGGGGGTTGGTTGGCCATTTATGATTTTTAACTTTAAACCTAAATATGAAAAAATTAATAGGCATTTTAACGGTATTGTTCATTTTAACAAGCTATACCTCATTTGCACAATTTGGGCTGGACATGGACAGGAAACAGACCACTGAAAGCTTTGATGTCAAAAAAATTACCCTGACTACAACCGACTCGACTTTAATCTTCCAAAGAGACGCTCCCAAATTTAAGACGTCAAAAAGGATTTTCCATTTTGACAATAATGGTAAATGCGACTGGATAGTTTCGACCTTTGAATGTGAAAGATGCTATTTGTGGAGTCTGAACCAGTTTATCAAATCGAAGCGTGACCGCTGGGCGCAACTTGATAGCCTAACTTATGTATCTGACAAGTTAAAAGTCGAATTGCGTAAGGGTTATCAAAACAAGCCTTATAGTTATATTATAAAAAGGATTGGCAACTAGCCAATAAATTGGTGTATATACAATATCTATTTGCCCCCCGAAAATCTGCTGATATCCGCTTGTTTCATCCAACGAAAATCAGCTAATTTATATCTGTTTGATTA
>Ga0206932_1121_pt1 | contig 13210 bp, 7 predicted proteins | sample Alteio_BWOrgHeat_18_FD_153244 | JGI IMG/M metagenome (GOLD analysis project Ga0206932, IMG submission 153244) | Enriched cells from forest soil in Barre Woods Harvard Forest LTER site, Petersham, Massachusetts, United States -... | ecosystem: Environmental > Terrestrial > Soil > Temperate forest > O...
ACGTTTCTTTCTCCAACGGCAAAATCGGCCTGTCAATCACCTGTATCAAAGGTGTTTCCTGCAATAAAGACATTTTGGCCATTTCCAAATTCTTAACCAATTCACCTAAAGTTGCTTTATTAACATCCACATCCACCCGCCTGCGCTCGGATGGTGTACGCAATGTTGCTAACAATGGGTTTGGGTTTGGGTTCACATCTATAGATGTAGCTACCCCTGAAATATCCCCATTTAACATACGCCGTACAGATTCTGTACGGCGTTGCAATATCGCAACATTTTTAGCGGCCTTTTCTGTCTTTGTTTGTATATAAAAATCTGATACCACATTAGTTAAGACCTCTGCAAAATCCTTTGAAAATAATTCGTTAGTAGAACTTACACTAAGTGAAATAATACTTAGTTTTTTATCTACTTTATCAACCGTAAGATTACTCGTAATTAAGCTTTTATGAAAGACCCCTAATATACTATCTTGTTTCAACGTGAATTTTGAACGATCAGCCCGAGGTAAAAAATGGATATTCTCCAGTTCCGGTTTACCCTTCCAGCCCTCCCGAAGCTTATTAAAATTAATATAAAATTCGGCCAGAGTTTCAATTTTACCATTAATAGTATCAGTTGTTAGCAATGCCTTCTCCACCATAGAGCGCGATTTCATCAGCTCCAATAAATTATCACCTGAAAATTCGCCTCCTGCCCCGGCTCCACCCAGATCTATTCCAAACTGGCTGGCCAGTCCCATAGCGCTGCTAAATCCACCTCCGGCCTTTTCATCCTGTAAAGCAAAACTTAACTCTGCTTTATAAACCGGCTTTTTTAAATAAGCATAGGTTAATCCTAAAGCCCCCCCAATTACACCTGCTATTAAAATAATTACCCATTTTGATAAAAGAAAACGCCACCATTCCTGAATTTTCAAGATCAACTCCTTTAATGAAATTTCATCATCAGGTTGTTCTGCTGTTGATCTATTATCTTTCATAATTATAATGTCTTATTGGCTATAAGTGTCAAAATAATTGCTCCTAACGATACTATTCCGGTTGTTATCCCGATCAATTCCTGGGCAGATAATCCTTTTCTTTCAGGCTGTTTGGGCACGAATATTTCGCTTCCTGGTTTAATTTTTGGATGGCTGCTGAAAAATAAAAAATGGTGTGTTCCGATAACTGTGCCATTTGGATACACCACATATGCACCCCGTTTTAATGCGTTCGGCGAAAATCCTCCCGCATTTAAAACATATCCTTTTAAAGTTTTTCCATTGTTATATACAATGTTGCTTGGATAAAGCACTTCTCCATTTACACTAACAGTTTGCTGTTGTTTAGGCACCCTTAAAATATCACCATCTTCCAAAATCAGGTCATCGCCATGGCCCGGATCCTGCAATATCTTTTTCAGATCAATACCCACAAAATTATTACGGAGCTGTTCAGCGTTATTATTTGTTGAATCTTTATAAATTGTTTGCAGGTGTTTTATACGGTCAAGGCGTTCTTTATTTAATCCTACAGTATCAGTCTTGGCCTTATCGCCACCTAAAAAAGCCGTATTATCTCTTTTTAAACTGGCGCCTTCAACATCAGCAGATTGTGTTAACCCGCCTGCCTTGGCAATTATATCTGATATTTTTTCATTCTTTTTTTCAATAGGATAGGGCCCCGGATACATCACCTCTCCTTCAACTTTAACCATTTTTTGAGTTTCATATCCGGGCAAAGGATATACTGATACGATATCAAAAGGTTTAAGTGTAAAGTTTATATCTGCAAAGTCTAAATCAGTATTAACATTTACACTAAATACTTGTGCTGTCCTTGTATTTAAGGCATTAGGATCACTGTCATATACCCGGCGGGCTACGCCAATACGTTTGGAACTTGCCCCTTCTGCAAACCCTCCCGCCAGAATAATAAGGTCGGCAACTTTCATGCTGTCGGCATAGGCAAATTCTCCCTGATTCCTTACTTCACCGTTAATAGATACCGTATATTTATCATGCAGATCAAATTTAGATGTTATTCTTACACTATCTTCCCTTTGTAATAAAATATCTGAGGATGGCTTAGTTATTGCATCCTGCACATTAAAAGACTGCTGATAAGTAGTATTATCGGGGTTAAGCCTGATAATAGTTCCACGGCCCATAAAAGCATCCTCCTTTAAGCCCCCTGCATTTTTTATGAGTTGTGATAATGTTAAACCTTTTTGCAATTCAAATGGGCCTGGCCTGAAAACCGCCCCGGTTATAATTACACGATTTTCATACCGGTTAAGAATTTTGTTAATAATATATTTATCGCCGCGTAATGGAATATGATTTTTATAGTCGTTCTCAAATACATCTTTAAGGCGATGTTGCTGACCATTTACCTCATCAACATTAATAAGTGCCGTATAAGCCTGATCTGTAAATCCTCCGCAAAAACGTAATAGATCTTGCAAGGTTTCGCCGGGCAAGACTTCAAATAAGGCCGGAATTTTAACCGCACCGCTTAATTCAACACGTAAGTCATAAGGCGGCACATGTATTACATCCTGATCCTGAAGGGTAATATCGTCTTTTTTGCTGCCTTTTACCAGGAAATCATATAGATCAAGATGCCGTATAACTTTATTATTTCTTATAATATCTATCTGTCTGAATGAGCCAATATCATTGGGTCCCCCTGCTGCAAATAAAGCATCAAATGCAGTTGACAATGACGATACTGTATAAGTTCCCGGCTTAACCAGTTCGCCCTGCATAATCACATTAATGCTGCGTATATCGCCTAAATTAATTTCTGCATTAACACCTTTGTCAATAGCATAATAATTTGCAAGTTTGCTTTTTATATTAGCTTTTACCTGTTCAATAGTTTTGCCGGAGACCTGTAATATGCCAACATCGCTGATATTGATATTTCCCTCGGCCGAAACCACAGGTTTCCAGCTCCTTACATTGTTACCGGTAATATCAATATGCAACTGATCTCCCGGCCCAACAATATAATTTTTAGGGGTTGCTATTTTTAAATTAGGCTGAAAGGAATTGGCGGTACTGTTTCTAAAAAGGCTGGATCCAAATATTTTAGGTGACACAGCATTATTAGATCCGTTTTGCTGATTTTCAGGATTTGGCTGATAATTTAATTTGCGGGCTGTTTGAGCAGTAGTATCACCTATGCTGTTGTCCTTTGCACGTATATCAGCTATCCTGCTTTGCAAACGCTGAACTTGCGTTGCCGGCATCCCCTTGCTTTGGGCCATTTGGACCAACTGGGCATCAGTTAACCCTGATGCCTGGGCTTGCTGCATCCATTGTTTTATTTGAGCATCAGAATAGTTATCAATATTAGCATTTGCTGGGATGGATTGGGCCGATGAGGGTGTATAGGCCAAAAAGCATAAAACAACTCCCAATAACGTTAGATAGATTTTTAAATTATTCATTATTTTTTTGATAATTACATATTGTAATTACAGCTAAACGCAATGTAGTTCATTAAATTTTGATGCGAAAATAAGCATTTTAACTAAATTTTAATGTGCCTTTAAAAAGTAATTACAACCTTCCGTCAATTATACCGGTATCTAATATTCCTTTAATATCATATAATATTGATGCTGGTGTTTTTTTGAGTTCATTAAAATGTAAAGTTAAAAATTCAGTATGTGATACCGTCAATACTATCGCGTCGAATTTTTTATTTAGTCTATTGTATTCTTTTATAGTATAAATACCATATTCTTTTAGCACCTCTTCCGGGTCGGCCCAGGGGTCATAAACCGTATATTCTGCCTCAAACTCCTGTAATATCTTTATGATATCAATTACACGGGTATTACGTACATCAGGGCAGTTTTCCTTAAAAGTAAAGCCTAATATTAAAACTTCAGAGTTTTTAACCGGAATATCCCTTTTTATCATCAACTTAATTACTTCCAATGCTACATAAGTACCCATACCATCATTAAGTCTTCTGCCTGCCAAAATAATTTCCGGGTGGTACCCTGCTTCCTGGGCCTTTTGGGCAAGGTAATAAGGATCCACTCCTGTACAATGCCCTCCTACCAACCCTGGTTTAAAGTTTAAAAAATTCCATTTAGTACGCGCTGCTTCCAAAACCGCATTTGTATCGATATTTAACAGGTTAAATATTTTAGCCAGTTCATTTACAAATGCAATATTTATATCACGCTGTGCGTTTTCAATAACCTTGCATGCTTCAGCAACTTTAATGGTTGGGGCTTTATGTGTTCCTGCAGGGATAATTGAATTATATAAATTATCAATAAAATCTGCCGCTTCAGGGGTCGACCCGGAAGTAACTTTTAAAATATTAGTAAGGGTATGAACCTTATCACCGGGGTTTATCCTTTCAGGGGAGTACCCTGCAAAAAAATCATGATTGAATTTTAGTTTTGATATTTTCTCGACTATAGGCACACAAAATTCTTCAGTAACTCCCGGGTAAACGGTTGATTCATATATTACCACGTCCCCTACCTTAAGTAATGAGCCAATTGTTTCACTTGCATTGCGCAGCAAGTCCAGATCAGGGCGATTATATTGATCTGTGGGTGTAGGTACTGATACGATGTAAACATTACATAAAGCTATATCTTTAATAACTGATGTAAATGTTAGGCCTTGTAAACCTGATTTTTTTGATCTTACAGCTATTAAACTATTTTCGTTAACCTCAAATGTATGGTCATGATTATTGTTTAGTTCATCTATCCGGCTTTGCTTAATATCAAAACCTTTTACATCGTATTTTTTGGCGAACTCAACAGCAAGGGGCAAGCCTACATAACCTAACCCTATTATAGCTATTGATATATTTTCAGGCTGATGAAACTGACTATATGACTGAATTGATTGCTCGACAGGCATTGAGATTATGAAGTTAGGTATAAAGTTATTATTTTATCAGCAATTAAATGACTTAAAAGCGAACTCATTACTCTGCCTTATTTTTTAAAAAATCCTGGTAAGCTAATTTAATGCCTTCAGGCAGGTCAATAGTATGTTTCCACCCTTTGCTATGCAGTTTACTCACATCCATTAGCTTTCTTGGCGTGCCATCGGGTTTGGTTGCGTCAAATTGTATTTCACCGTTATAACCAACAATACTTTTTATAAGTAATGCCAGGTCTTTAATTGAAATATCTTCGCCTGTACCAATATTTATAAGCCCCGGTTCATCATAATTTTGCATCAGGTAATAGCAAGCTTCTGCCAAGTCGTCGGCAAACAAAAATTCACGTTTAGGGGTGCCGCTACCCCATATAGTTACCGCACCGGCATTTTGTTCTTTAGCCTCATGAAACCGTCTTATTAACGCTGGTAGTACATGTGCGTTTTGAGGATGATAATTATCATTATATCCATACAAATTAGTGGGCATTACCGATATGTAATTACAACCATATTGTGTCCTATACGCGTCGCACATTTTTATACCGGCAATTTTAGCAATGGCATAAGCCTCGTTAGTTGGTTCTAATAAACCGGTTAATAAATACTCTTCTTTTAATGGCTGAGGGGCCATTTTAGGGTATATACAACTTGAACCCATAAAAAGTAATTTCTTAACGTTATTACGATAAGAATTATGGATTATATTATTTTGGATCTGTAAATTCTCATAAATAAAATCAGCGCGATAAACGTCATTAGCAATAATGCCCCCCACTTTAGCGGCGGCTAAAAATACATATTCCGGCTTTTCCTGTGAAAAAAAATCATTAACCTGCTGTTGGTTGCGTAAATCCAGTTCTGTAGATGTGCGTACAATAATATTATTATAGCCTTCTTTTTCCAATTTACGGTAAATGGCCGAACCTACCATGCCCCTGTGGCCGGCAATATATATTTTATCATGTTTATCCATATCGAATAATTATTATTGAATTAATGTTATCATTTAAAATGCATTTTCATCACCCTTTATTACATTCCAAACAGTAAGAAATATAATTTTAAGATCCAGTAAGAAAGACCAGTTTTCAAGATACCATACATCTGCTTCTACACGTTGCAACATGGCATCGGTAGTTTTAGTTTCGCCCCTAAGGCCATTTGTTTGTGCCCAGCCGGTTATACCGGGTTTTAAAAAATGCCGCACCATAAACTTATCAATTAACTGTGAATATTGCTCGGTATGACTGATCATGTACGGCCTTGGCCCAACTACCGACATATTACCTATTAAAACATTGAAAAATTGCGGAAATTCATCTAAGCTGGTTCTGCGCATAAACGCGCCTATTGGTGTAATGCGCACGTCGCTGCGGCTGGCCTGTTTTTTATCAGAATCGGCATTTATACGCATGCTTCTAAATTTATAACATTTAAACGGGGCATTATCCTTTCCTGACCGTAGCTGGACAAAAAACACAGGCCCGGGCGATTGCAGTTTTATTAATATAGCTAAAATTGGGTAAAGCCAGCTAAAAAAAAATAATAGTACAAATAAAGAAAAGCTAATATCAAACAGGCGTTTCACAAACCTGTTTAACATACTTTCCAATGGTTCCGGGCGTACAGAGATTACCGGTATATGATCAAAGTTTTCTACAAACATTGATCTTTTTGAATTGATATAGTATTCAGGTATAATTTTAAACCGTATTAAATGTTTATCGGCATCCAGCATTAATTGTTCTATCTTTTTAGATTGTGATAAAGGAAGTGCACAAAATATTTCATCAGTTTTATTGGCTATAACATAGTTAATGCAATCTGATACTTTACCTAAATACAATTCGCTATCTGTAACATGTAAGGGCTGGTCATCAAAAAAACCTAAAATTTTATATCCGCTATGCTTATACAATTTAAAATATTCAAATACATCTTTCCCAATGCTGCCGGCCCCTACAATAACAATGTTCCTTGAATCCATCAGCAGGTTACGTTTGCTTTTCCGTATGGCCAGGAACACCAATTTCCAAACACCTGTTAAAAAACCAAATAATAGGAGTGAATAAAATAAATAATCCCGCGTAATTAAATATGCCTTAATACCAATAATAGTAATGATAAAACATATAAGCGAAACAAATACCAGGTACGTTTTAAAAAAACCCTGGTAAGTGCGAATAGCGTCTTTATTTAAAACCTGCTTATATAAACCGGTAACATTAGCTGATAATAGCCAGATCAGGTTAAAAACCAAAACAATAGGCAGATGTTTATTGCCGATAGCCCAAATAGTAGGTTTGTTAATTATCAGGTATGATATAAACATACTGATATTCAACAGGGTATAGTCGATAAAAAGATTGATTGTTTTGATATATGTTGCGTATCTATAAATCATCCTGTTACCTGTACCTGCCGGCTATTTTAAAGTATTTATTTCGTCGAGGGTTGCTACTGCGCTGCCAAATTTAGCCACAACAACAGCGGCCGCGTTATTGGCGAAATCACAAGCTTCGGATATGGATAAATTATTAGCTAATGCAAAAGCTATAGCAGCAACAACTGTATCGCCTGCGCCGGTTACATCAAAAATGTCAAGGGCTTTGGTTGGTTTTTTTGTTATTTTATTTTGATGATAGACGGCTATACCATCTTCTGATAGCGTAACAACAACGGTTTTACAAGCTGTAATAAGGGCAATTTTTTTGCAAGCCTGTTCAAGCGAATCATCATTTATAATATTTATGCCCGATGCCAGCGATGCTTCCTTTTTATTAGGTTTGATCAAAGTGGCCCCATAATATTTTGATAGGTCCTTATCCTTTGAATCAACTATGGTAATTACATTATTATCAGTACATAATTTAATAATATTTGTTACCAGGCGGGTACTTAATACCCCTTTGCAGTAATCGGATAATATTAAAATATCAAGTTCTTTGATCTTATTTTTTAAAAACTTAAATATATCATCGGCAATAACGCCGCTGCAATATATTTTATCCTCTTTATCCAGCCGTATTAACTGATGCCGGTTTACAATGACACGGGTTTTTATCGTGGTGCGTCGCTGTTCGTCTTTAACCAAATAATAAAAATCCGGGTTGATCTTTTGCAGTTCGGCGGCTACGACCTGGCTGGGATCATCATTGCCGCTTATGCTTATCAATGAGCCTTTGCAGCCAAAGGCCTGTAAGTTTTTCAGTACATTGCCCGCTCCGCCTAAACTATAAGTTTCGCCGGATATATCAACTATTTGCACGGGCGCTTCAGGCGAAATACGTTCACAGGAGCCATTTATATAATGGTCCAGCATTATATCTCCTATTACACAAATTTTTACTTTTTTATTCGCGGGAAATTCGTATAAAGGCATTAGTTTTAAATGGGTTAATAAAACGCAAATATCGTTAATCCGGCATGAAAAGTAAAGAACAATCGTTCTCCTATGCCTGCCCCATTGTACCGCCAAAATTCATTGGAAATACTGATGGCTCCTGCTGTATCTTGATACGGCCGTTTACGGCCTCAAATTTCTCAATATTATCACCAAGCGCGGTTAACAATCTTTTGGCATGTTCGGGCGTAATAATTATACGCGATTTTACCTTCGCTTTTGGCGCACCGGGCATAATACGGATAAAATCAAGCACAAATTCGGCGTTCGAATGGGTAATTATTGCCAGGTTTGAATAAATACCTTCTGCAATTTCTTCGGAAAGTTCAATATTCAGCTGATTTTCTTGTTGTTCTTCCATACTGCTAAAATAGCAAAAGCCTTCCGCAAAACAGAAGGCTTTTTACTAAAATATTTATTGCTATGCTTTGATTATGCTTCTACTTCTTCAGCTTTAGAAGCCATCAAACGGTCAAATTCCTCTTGTGAACCTACACGGATATTTTCGTATTCGCGTAAACCGGTCCCTGACGGAATAAGGTGGCCAACGATCACATTTTCTTTCAAGCCAAGCATATTATCCTTTTTACCTGCAATTGCCGCTTCATTCAGAACCTTTGTAGTTTCCTGGAATGATGCCGCTGAGATAAATGATTTTGTGCCTAATGACGCACGTGTAATACCCTGCAGCATTGGGCTTGAAGTTGCAGCGATAGCGTCGCGAACTTCAACTAATTTCAAATCTTTACGTTTCAAAATAGAGTTTTCGTCCCTTAACCTGCGTACAGATAGTATCTGGCCTGCTTTTAAGCTGGTAGAATCGCCCGGCTCAACAACAACCTTTTTATCAAATATGTCGTCATTTTCCAGCATGAAATCCCAGCTGTCAACAGCTTCCTTCTCTAAGAAACGGGTATCGCCGGCGTCTTCAATAGCTACTTTCTGCATCATCTGGTGTACAATAACCTCGAAATGCTTATCATTTATCTTCACACCCTGCAAACGGTAAACTTCCTGTATCCCATTCACCAGGTACTCCTGTACTGCAGCCGGACCTTTAATAGCCAGGATATCGGCAGGCGAAATTGAACCGTCAGATAAAGGCATACCGGCCTTCACAAAGTCGTTATCCTGTACAAGGATGTGTTTTGACAATGGAACCAGGTATTTTTTAACCTGCCCGTCTTTTGATTCAATAGTGATCTCGCGGTTACCGCGTTTTACACCACCTAAGGTTACCACACCGTCAATTTCGGTTACTACCGCAGGGTTTGATGGGTTACGTGCTTCAAACAACTCTGTTACACGCGGTAAGCCACCGGTGATATCCCGGGTTTTACCTGTTGAACGAGGGATTTTAGCAATGATCTGCCCGGTTTGTAATTTCTCGCCTTCATCAACCGCGATGTGGGCGCCTACCGGGATATTATATCCTTTAATTACATTTCCTTTGTTATCGGCAACTTGTATAACCGGGTTTTTAGTTTTATCCCTGGTATCAATAATTACTTTTTCACGGTGGCCGGTTTGCTCGTCAGATTCTTCACGGAAAGTGATACCCTCTAATACAGCTTCAAACTGTGCCACACCCGCAAATTCTGATATGATAACCGCGTTATACGGATCCCATGAACATATACGGTCGCCCCTGCTTATCTTGGTGTTATCCTTAACATACAGGTAAGAACCATACGGAATGTTATTGGTAACAATTACTTTATTGCTTCCCTGCTCCAATATGCGGAACTCGCCCGAGCGGCCCAATACTACATCAACAATGCCGTCTTCGGTTTTATAGGCAACTGTACGTACATTTTCAAATTCAATGATACCATCAAACCTGGCGTTAATTTGCGATTCGGCAGCAATATTTGATGCGGTACCACCTACGTGGAATGTACGCAGGGTTAATTGTGTACCCGGCTCACCTATTGATTGCGCGGCAATTACACCAACTGCTTCGCCTTTTTGCACGCGTTTACCGCTTGCAAGGTTACGGCCGTAACATAACGCGCATACACCGCGTTTGCTTTCGCAGGTTAGTACCGAACGTATCTCGATACCTTCCAACGGCGAGTTTTCTATTTTTTTAGCAACTTCCTCGGTAATATCATGGCCGGCAATTGCTAATAATTCATTAGTGATAGGGTCATGTACATCATGTAAGGTTGTACGGCCCAAAATACGGTCGTATAGTGGCTCAACAATATCCTCGTTATCTTTTAACGCGGTAGTGTATATGCCCCTTAATGTTCCGCAATCAACTTCGCCTACTATCATATCCTGTGCAACGTCATGTAAACGGCGTGTCAGGTACCCGGCATCTGCTGTTTTCAATGCTGTATCGGCCAAACCTTTACGTGCACCGTGAGTTGAAATAAAGTACTCTAATACCGACAAACCTTCTTTAAAGTTTGAAAGAATAGGGTTCTCGATAATTTCACCGCCCGAACCTGATTTTTGCGGTTTAGCCATCAAACCACGCATACCTGCCAACTGGCGGATCTGCTCTTTAGAGCCACGGGCGCCCGAATCAAGCATCATATATACGGAGTTAAATCCCTGATTATCATTACTCAGGATGTCCATCACATTCGCCGTTAATCGATTGTTGATACGGGTCCAGATATCGATAATTTGGTTATAACGCTCATTATTGGTAATGAAACCCATATTATAGTTACCCATTACCTCCTCAACTTGTTTAGAAGCTTGTGCAATAAGCGTAACTTTTTCCGCAGGGATATTAATATCCTTCAAGTTAAACGATAAACCGCCCTGGAACGCCATTTTGAATCCTAATTCCTTAATATCATCAAGGAAAGCGGCCGCACGTGCCATACCGGTAATTTTTACCACTTCACCAATAATATCACGTAGTGATTTTTTAGTTAATAGTTCATTTATATAACCAACTTCTTCGGGAACGTGCTGGTTAAATAGTACACGGCCAACAGTTGTATCAATTATCTTGCTTACAATATGTCCGTCTCTCTCTTTAATACTAACCTTAACTTTAATAAAGGCGTGTAAATCAATTTTACGCTCATTATAAGCGATGATCACTTCTTCAGCCGAGTAGAAAGTTAAGCCTTCGCCTTTTACAACACGTTCTGCATCGGTTTTACGGCCCTTGGTTATGTAATATAAGCCAAGCACCATATCCTGCGACGGAACGGTAATAGGTGTTCCGTTAGCCGGGTTTAATATATTGTGCGAAGCCAACATTAATACCTGAGCTTCTAATATCGCGGCATTGCCCAGCGGTACGTGCACAGCCATTTGGTCACCGTCAAAATCTGCGTTAAAGGCGGTACAGGTTAACGGGTGCAACTGGATGGCCTTACCTTCAACCAGCTTTGGCTGGAATGATTGTATACCTAACCTGTGCAGCGTTGGCGCACGATTTAATAATACAGGGTGGCCTTTTAATACGTTTTCTAAAATATCCCAAACTAGCGGGTCTTTACGGTCAACGATCTTTTTGGCAGATTTTACTGTTTTAACCACACCCCGCTCAATCATTTTGCGGATGATAAATGGTTTAAACAGTTCGGCAGCCATATCTTTTGGTAAGCCGCATTCGTGTAGTTTAAGGTTAGGGCCTACAACAATTACCGAACGGGCGGAATAATCAACACGTTTACCTAATAAGTTCTGACGGAAACGGCCTTGCTTGCCTTTCAGGATGTCTGAAAGAGATTTTAGCGCACGGTTACCTTCAGTTTTTACCGCGTTAACTTTACGTGAGTTATCAAATAACGAATCTACAGCTTCCTGGAGCATACGTTTTTCGTTACGTAAAATTACTTCAGGCGCTTTTATCTCGATCAAACGTTTTAAACGGTTGTTACGGATAATTACACGGCGATAAAGATCGTTCAGGTCGGAAGTGGCAAAACGGCCGCCTTCCAGTGGTACCAACGGACGCAATTCGGGCGGGATAACAGGAACGATCTTAACGATCATCCATTCAGGGTTATTCTCTATCCTCGTTTTCGCGCCGCGGAAAGCTTCAACAACCTGTAAGCGTTTTAAGGCTTCGTTTTTACGTTGCTGCGAAGTTTCGGTAGCTGCCTGGTGGCGCAGGCTGAATGATAATTCATCCAGGTCAATACGCCTTAATAATTCTTCCAAAGCCTCTGCACCCATTTTGGCTACAAATTTCTGAGGGTCCTTATCGTCAAGGTATTGGTTTTCTTTTGGCAGGGTATCCAATATATCCAGGTATTCTTCTTCTGTCAGGAAATCCATTTTCAGGATGCCGTCGGCTTCTTTAATACCGGGTTGTATAACTACATATCTTTCATAATAAATAATCAGGTCAAGCCTTTTTGTAGGCAGGCCCAATAAGTAACCAATTTTATTTGGCAGCGAACGGAAATACCAGATGTGCGCAACCGGCACTACCAGGTTAATGTGCCCCATGCGCTCACGACGTACTTTTTTCTCGGTTACTTCAACACCGCAACGATCGCAAACAATACCCTTGTAACGGATACGTTTATATTTACCGCAATGGCATTCGTAATCTTTAACCGGGCCAAAAATACGCTCGCAGAATAAACCATCGCGCTCAGGTTTATAGGTCCTGTAGTTAATGGTTTCGGGTTTCAATACTTCACCGCTTGAACGCTCCAGGATAGCTTCCGGCGAAGCCAAACTGATGGTGATAGTAGTAAAATTGCTTTTGATTTTATTATCCTTTTTGTAAGACATAATTCTTTTTTTTGAAGGTAACTTTAGGTAAAAGGTAAAAGGTGAAAGGTGAAAGGTTTACCGCCTTTTACCTTTTACCTTTCACCTTAAAACCTTATTCTAAAGTGATATCCAAACCTAAACCTCTTAATTCATGAACCAATACGTTGAATGATTCAGGAACAGAAGGTGTT
>Ga0206932_1123_pt1 | contig 13075 bp, 10 predicted proteins | sample Alteio_BWOrgHeat_18_FD_153244 | JGI IMG/M metagenome (GOLD analysis project Ga0206932, IMG submission 153244) | Enriched cells from forest soil in Barre Woods Harvard Forest LTER site, Petersham, Massachusetts, United States -... | ecosystem: Environmental > Terrestrial > Soil > Temperate forest >...
TTACCGCAGACAAGTTCGTCAACAAAGGTCCCGGACGGCCGGTGTTCAACCAGATACTGCGGGCCGAGATGCTAGCTGCTCTTGCGTGCGTTGATTGGGTTATCGTCAGCGAGGCCCCGACCGCAGAGTCGGTCATCGAGATCCTCAAGCCTGATATCTACGTCAAAGGCGTTGAATATTCCGACGACCGAGCCGACGTCACAGGGAAAATCGTCTCTGAGCGCGAAACCGTCGAACGATTTGGCGGTGAAGTCATTTTCACGCATGACATTACGTTCAGCTCAAGTGAATTAATCAATCGCTACATCATTCAGTACGAACCACAGGTACGCGCTTTTCTTGATAGCGTGCGTGAGAACAAGGAACAAGACACGATCCTGAAGCTACTCGATAGCGTTAGCGAGATGCGCGTTCTGGTCGTCGGCGACACCATTATCGACGACTATAATTACGTTATGCCCATGGGCAAAGCACCGAAAGAAAATCTAGTAACCACTCTGCACCAATCGCGGGAGGTCTTTGCTGGCGGCGTCATTGCCACCGCAAATCACCTAGCTAGTCTTTGCCAAAAAGTCGAAGTCATTACATTTTTTGGCCAAGAGCCCGAACACGCAAAGCTCGTGCGCGGAAGCCTGCACCAAAATGTCAGACTGACAGCAATCGAACGCGAAAATATTCCCTTTACGGTCAAAACTCGTTTTATTGAACCAACTTATATGCGCAAGATGTTCGAAGTTTATCGGATGGACGATAGCCCTCCGAATACAGAGACTCAGAACAAACTTAATGCAATGATCATCGAGCGCGCGCCCGAATTTGACCTTGTCGTCGTAAACGATTTCGGTCACGGCATGATCATGCCGTCAACGATCGAAACACTGATAAAATCAGCGCGTTTCCTCGCGGTCAACGCGCAAACTAATGGTGGAAACTTCGGCTTCCATCTCATCACGCGTTATGCAAGAGCAGATTACGTCTGCACCGATCTGCTGGAGGCCCGCTTGTCGGTTGGGGACCGGTACAGTTCGGCCGACAAAATCGTCGAGGAGATGTTGGCGTCCGCTATAGACTGCCCAAAAATAATCGTCACACAGGGCAAACTCGGCTGTGTTGGTTATTCGCGCGGTGAACCGACAAGTTGGGTGCCAGCATTCGCGGATAAAGTTGTCGATACTGTTGGAGCCGGAGACGCATTCTTCGCGGTTACTTCTCCACTGGTGGCGGCGGGCGGCGCAATCCGCCATGTGGCGTTCCTGGGCTGCATTGCGGGCGCCATCAAGGTTGGCATCGTCGGTCATCGTCAGGCGGTGGACAAAGTGACGCTCAAAAAGGCCGTTATTGCTTTGTTAAAGTAGGTAGGACTTCACTAACTCGTCGCCCGCGCTCGCGATGTTTCTAGTGCTTATCACTGGCATTCTACTTTAGCCCACATACGGAGTTGTAATTCGCGATATTCCTCTTATTGCTGCGAACCGCCTCACGTTGCTATTTGCTGGGACAATATTATTCTTCAAGTTGAGGCACTGCTAAAACTATAAACTCCGAGTCCATATTGATGAACACCGCTGAACAATTTAATTCTGAATTGGAACCACTTGCCATAACCGCCAGACAGGATTGTCTTGCCGGTCTCCGGCGCTGGGATGTATTCGCGCGGCTGGGTTGGTTCGAAGTCAAGCGCCGCTACCGGCGAACAATCATCGGCCCTTTATGGGGCACGCTTAATCTCGCCGTCTTCATTCTGGCGCTCGGGTCCGTTGGTGGGGGGCTCTTAGGTAAAAATATGTCGGAATATCTGCCTTTTCTTGCAACCGGCATGATCATGTGGGTTTTTATTTCGACAATTATTAGTGAATCCTGTTCGCTCTTCGTCGCTAGCCAGAATCTCTTTCGACAGATGCAATTCAGCTATTCGACGCTTGCCTACGCATTGGTTTGGCGAAATTTTATTGTTTTCCTGCACAATATAGCCGTCTATTTTATCTTGATTATTTTATTGGCTCCACATCTCCTGACTCCTTGGACGTTACTGGCAATTCCGGGAATCATGCTCATTATTTTAAACGGAGTTTGGATTTCTCTTCTGCTTGGCATGATCTGTCTCCGCTTCCGTGACCTGCAGCAGTTAGTGGCCACCTTTATTCAGATCGGCATGTTTATTACGCCAGTATTTTGGCCTCCCGAGAGCCTGAACGGAATTCGCCGAATGATCTTCGTCGATCTAAACCCTCTCTATAGCCTAATGGAAGTTGTTCGATCTCCTCTTTTAGGCGTGCCGGCAACTGAAAGCCTATACATTGCGGCCGTCATCGTTACGGTAGTCGGCTGGACCATTACGTTTCTTTTCTTTGGACAATTCCGCAAGCGAATCGCGTATTGGGCATGAGTGCATTGTGACCGCGTTAATCCTCGATCACGTAAACGTCGATTTTCCGATTTACGGAGCCCAGCGCAGCCTGCGCAAAGTTCTGCTCGAGCGAGCGACTGGAGGCCTGATTGGTCGCGACGAAAAACGCTCGAATCGAATTACGATCCGCGCCCTTGTCGACATATCGCTTGATTTGAAAGACGGCGACCGTCTTGGGCTTGTCGGCCATAACGGTGCGGGTAAGTCTACTTTACTAAAAGTAATGGCTGGCGTTTACGAACCTGCAAGTGGGCGGGTCCTCACTCGAGGTCGCATAACTCCGCTTTTTGAAACGATGCCTGGTATTGATCTTGAAGATACCGGTTACGAAAACACGATTACTGCGGGAATGCTGTTTGGGATGACGCGAGAGGAAGTTGAACAGAAAATCCCCGAAATCGAAGAATTTAGTGAGTTGGGCGAATACTTCGCTTTACCGGTCCGGTCCTACTCAGCTGGAATGATCACTCGCCTCGGATTTGCGCTAGCCACAGCTATTGAACCTGGCATTCTGTTAATGGACGAAGGCATTGGTGCCGGCGACGCGCGCTTCGCAGAACGCGCAGCAAAAAGAATGGACGATTTTATTGGTCGAAGCCGAATCCTCGTTCTTGCGAGCCATTCCGAGGCGCTTATTCATTCAACCTGCAACAAAGCCGCATTGATGAAGGCGGGAAAAATTCTTGAAGTCGGCAGAGTGGACGATATTTTCAATAATTATCACAAACTCATGTCGACGAAGCTGTAGCAATATGAACGATTCTTTACATGATTAGCGTTGCATAGCGCTCGAGAAAACCGCGAGCGAGGCAACCCATTCCGAAGACACCATGCGATTCGTAAATCTGATCGACGCGCGAACGCAAATCCGATTCCTCAGGGCTGTCAGGTCCCTTCCCATTCAATCGAACCAGCATTTCTTCCACTGCGGCCCGGATCATTTCTGGTTTGTTGTCCTCAACGCAGACGCCTTCATGTCCGGCGAGGTATCGACGTGAGTGACAATATGAGAAGGGTTCGGCGAGAGTTTCGCTTAGGGTCAGGTACTGTCCGTTGGCAAGCTTTCTCAACATTTTCGGTATAAAGATAGCTGACGCATGCCAAGGCCGCTGCGCAGGCGGCCACCAATTTGTGAGCACCGAGGGCACACCATAGACCCCTGGGATCATGGCTGGTCCTGACGATGTTCCGAGCAAGAATCGGCATTGTGAAGCGATGAAGACGTCCATCCAATCGGCGCGTAGCTCGCTATGGCAATAGTCGATGACGTTCGGAAGCGCTGGCAGCCGGCTCATTCCTGGGTCTCCCATGCGAATAACCCAGCCGCCGCGACGCGTGATCTCAACAATCCCTGGCCAGTACGTAGCAATATCGGCGTTTAGAATTCCGTGGGCGCCCTCATTGCGTCCGTGCCATTTACCCTCGCGAACATGGAGCGCAACGAACCACGCGTCCTTTGGAACCCCTGCACCATTTAGTGCTGCCCATCCACGAGCGATTATATCGGGGGGGTAGCGTCAACAACGGTCCCCTGCCTTCTTTTTGCCAGCGCCTGTAGGTCTTGCCAGCGATCTCCCAGAAATAGTCGGTTGTTCGATCCGGCAAGCACGGCGCTAAATAGTCGTAATGGAGAGCCAGCATAGTGGAAGCATCGAATGGCAATTCCACGGAATCTTTAACCAATCGAAGATGCGCCGCCATCTGCTGCAGGAGAAAGGGGTTTGCGGTCGGGCTGCCGGGCGGCAGATACAATATCGTTTCCTCGCGGTGGCGACCTTCCAGGATTCCAAGTTTGATAACGTAATCGAGCGTCGCAGTGTGGCCAATGTGGCGCGCCCAAATGCTGTCAAGGACGCGAAAGGAAACGTTGCCGAGACCAAGGCCGTCCGCCTCTGCGAGCCCACGTTCGTTGGCCTTAGTCAGCAGCGACATCGCATCGCGAAATCGGCCAAGTCCGTGATAAAGGCACATCGCCCCCAAAAGACATTCATCGATTGACGGGTGGCCAGCATGCAGCGCCCGCTTCAACCACTCCCACGCCTCAGCAGGCCGGTCGCGTTGAAAAAGGTGAGAGCCGGTCTCAAAACAAGATGCCTTCCCATTGGGCGTTTTGACCCAGCGCTCCGGCAACATCCGCAGGACAAATCCTGCAAGACGCGGAAAAAGCGACAGGGATACCAAGAACAGCCGTGATGGCCGTTTAATGCTCTTGGTTGCCTGGCTCAGTGTGAAGTCCGCTGCGCGATGAATTGTGGACTTGGGCATTGGCTTGATCCTGGACACGCCCGCGACGCAGACTCGGCTATAGCGAAAAGCCATAGACGATATGAGGGGGCAAGGTCATTAGGCAACTTGCTGAACGATTGCCGCCGCCGCCTATGGCTGGCAGGATGCTCCGAAACATGCTGAATCTAGGCTTGAAAAGAAGGCCGAGCCGATAATGAAGAAAATCCTTGTAACCGGTGGAGCCGGTTTCATTGGCTCCGCCGTCTCTCGCCTGCTGATCAACAGCAGCCCGCATCAAGTGCTTGTGGTCGACAAGCTCACCTACGCCGGCAACCTGGAATCGCTTAGCCCGGTATCCAAGGATTCTCGTTACGCTTTTTCGCAAATCGACATTGTCGATCAACCTGCGATCAAAAATCTGTTCTCACAGTTTTCTCCGGACATTGTGGTTCACTTGGCCGCTGAAAGCCACGTCGACCGCTCGATCGACGGCCCCGATGACTTCATTCGGACCAATGTGGTCGGCACCTTTGTTCTGCTACAGACAGCTCTGGAGCATTGGCGAGGCCTCGCCGCTGAACGCAAAAAGAGTTTTCGTTTCCTTCATGTCTCCACAGACGAGGTCTTTGGCTCGCTCGGCTCCGATGGTTTTTTTGACGAGGAAACGTCTTATCGGCCGAATTCGCCCTATGCCGCGTCGAAGGCCTCATCTGACCACCTGGTGCGTGCATGGCATCATACTTATGGGCTGCCGGTGGGGATAACCAATAGCTCCAATAACTATGGACCGTATCAATTCCCGGAAAAGCTTATTCCACTAACGATTATCAATGCGATCGAAGGTAAGTCGCTTCCAGTCTACGGTACCGGCGAGAATATCCGTGACTGGTTACACGTTGACGATCACGCGAAGGCATTGCTGTTAGTTGCGGAAAATGGCGGATTAGGCGAGACCTATAATATTGGCGCTCACAACGAGCGCACAAATATCGCGCTTGTGAAAGCAATCTGCGCGCTGCTTGACGAGCTGGCTCCGAACGCTTCAATCGGTCGCCATGAAAGCCTCATAAGCTTCGTCACTGACCGGCCCGGACACGACGCCCGCTACGCCGTCAACGCCGAAAAGATCGAGCGTGATCTAGGTTGGCGGCCACGGCGTAGCTTCGAGGTCGGATTGCGCGAGACCGTACAATGGTATCTTGACAACAGGGCTTGGTGGGATCGTGTTCGCTCTGGCGCCTACCGCGAGAAACAATCTGGCATCGCGGTGTAATAAAAGACTTCTGCCGGCCAATTACTGAGAGACACTACGTTGAAAGTTATTCCCACCGCCATTGCCGACGTTAAAGTGATCACGCCGGACGCTTTCGTCGATGGACGGGGATCGTTCAGCGAGACGTACAATAAGGTATCGTTTGCTAGGCACGGCATCGATTTGGATATTGTCCAGGATAATCAATCGTGGTCGGCCGCTGTGGGCACGATCCGCGGCTTGCACTTCCAGAGTCCGCCGAAAGCTCAAGCTAAGTTGGTTCGCGTGATCCGCGGACGCATCCTCGATGTTGCTGTTGATCTGCGGCGAAGATCCCAAACCTACGGCCGCTGGGTCGCCGAGGAATTATCGGCCGAGAATCGCAAACAGCTGTTCGTGCCGATCGGCTTTGCACATGGCCTTTGCACGCTTGAAGCGAACACTGAGATTCTCTACAAAGTGACGGAATACTATTCCCCGTCCAACGATCTAGGTGTGGCGTGGGACGATCCTCAACTTGCAATTAAATGGCCGGCGTCCCCGAGCGAGGCCATCTTGTCGGATAGGGATCGGCAGCAGCCTGCCTTCAATTCGCTGCCGGCATACTTCGAATGATCGCATGCGTGTTATTGATCAGCCTATGTGCGTTTGAACTCGCCCTGAAGTCTTGAATCGTCGGAAATCCAGATGACCGTGAGCAAAGGTATTATTCTGGCGGGCGGCAGCGGCACACGTCTGAGCCCGATAACCGCAGTAGTGTCGAAGCAGCTGCTGTCGATCTACGACAAACCGCTGATTTACTACCCGTTGTCGCTCCTGATGCTGGCTGGTATTCGCGATATCCTGATCATTACGGCACCGGCCGATCTGTCGGCATTTCGTAGCCTACTGGGCGACGGCGAGAAATGGGGTTTGCAAATCAGCTACGCTGAGCAGCCGCGTCCTGAAGGGTTGGCGCAGGCTTATATTATCGGAGCCGATTTTGTCGCCGGACAATCCTCAGCCTTGGTGTTGGGTGACAATATTTTCTACGGCCAGGATCTAGTCGGCCTCGTTAAGAAAGCTAAAGAACAATCCGATGGCGCAACGGTTTTCGCCTACCACGTCAACGATCCGGAGCGGTACGGCGTCATTGAATTCGACCGCAATCAGCGTGTCCTCTCAATCGAAGAAAAGCCGGCAAAGCCACGCTCCAACTGGGTGGTGACGGGGCTATATTTCTACGACGCGGATGTCGTCAACATCGCCGCCAATCTAAAGCCCTCCGTGCGCAACGAATTGGAGATTACGGACATTAATCGCGCCTATCTTCAGCGTGGCAAGCTGCATGTTCAAAGCATGGGGCGTGGCTTTGCTTGGCTTGATACGGGCACGCCAGACAGTCTGCTGGAAGCAGCGGAGTTTGTGCGGACGCTCGAAAAACGGCAGGGTTTCAAAATCTGCTGCCCAGAAGAAATCGCCTATCGTCAGGGCTGGATTAGCAGTGGCGAGCTTGAAAACCTCGGCAACGCCATCGACAAAAGCACTTATGGAAAATATTTACTCAAGATTGCCGCAGGCGAACAAGGCGGCCCAATCTAACGGGTAGCCGATCGTCATAGATGTTGCCGCCGGCTATTACGCATACAGTTCAAACAACTTGACGCAAATCCTCTGGCAAAGGGCCGCCCCTATCGCGTATTCCGTCCCAAAGGCCCCGGATTATTAATTGTAGCCGCTGCCAGCCCTGATCGGCGACAAGCGGATAGACCAACAAAAATAACAGCGCACGTATCGCGAGATGGATGCGCCACGCCGGCTTGACGTATTCACGCCGGGCCAAGACTAGCGCGTTGCGCACCCAGAAATAATTCCTGACCGGCGCGTGGATGGCAATCGAACGGGAGCCGAGTTTCAGCCAACCTGCCCCCAACTGATGCTCCATGATCGCGTTCCGGCATTGAAAAATCCGATATTGCTTTGCCGAAGCCCGGAATGCCCATTCGAAATCAACAAAATCGATGAATAGCGTTTCGTCCATCACTCCCACATCGCGCAACGCCTCAACCGGGATCATCGACCCCGATGCAATGACAAAATCGGCTTCCACTACGCCGGAGCTACCTGAAGTGGCGTTTGATTTCTTGATCGCGAATTTGCTCGCGCGCCATATTGGTGAGGCTTTGCCCCGTGCGTCAGAATAACTCGAGCCCACGGCGCCGAGCTTGACGCCTTGCGCGATCAAATCGAACGCTGCACGTTTTAAGCTCCCAACAGCATCCGCGCCGAGGATCGTATCTTGATCCGTCAGCAATACGAATTCGTATGACTGGGCGAGCGCTTCGCGGATGCCGCGGTTCTGCGCCGCCGCAATGCCCTCGTTCCGGCCGAGGGGAATGAATTGAGCTTTGGCAGCCTTCGCAAGCACGGATATCGCGATGGCGGATACGGACGCATTGTCGACAATGACAATCGCCTCAACTTGAGGCATTAAGGAATCGACGGTTTGCTGCAATCGATTGAGGTCCGGCTCGTAAGTCACAACGATCGCGAATGTCCTGCCTCTTGCCTCATTCCCATTCATCATTGAAACCCTAGTTTGGGAACTGCCGGTTAACTGTCGATTGTAATATCGGACGGGATCGGCCCGAAACGCCCGTTCCAGCCGTCGGCAATCGCTCGCCGAAGAAGCGCTCTCAACGGCGGTGAAAAGCGGCGGCTACACATCAACAATCCGATCTGGCCGACAAGGATTGTGGCGTATCGCAGACGCCAGCGCAGAGGAATATATGACAGCTTCAGACAATCGACCGCGTTACGAAAGAAATAATAGTTTCGCATGTCCGCCTGTCGCAGGATTTGTGGTTTATGCGCTTCAGCGGCGCTCACTGCTGGACCCCAGCGATGAATCATTTGCAGATCGCAAGCGACGGCACACATGAAGCCGCGGCTCCACGCGCGTAAGCTCCACTCGACATCGATACTGCCGATAAAATAATTGGAACGGAATGGCCCAACATCCATCCAAGCCTGAATTGAGACAAGAGACCCCGAGGTTGGAACGAAATCGACCGCTCTATCGGGTTCGTTGAGGGTGGATGTTCGCCACAAATATTTTTGTGGAAGAAAATTTTCTCCCGAGGGGGCTACGAGCAAAGGGCCCAGCACCGCGATCTGCGGATAACTGCGCTTCAATTCAGCGAAGCGATCGGAAAGCCGCTCAATTATGTCCGGCTCGGGTGTGCTGTCTTGGTCGAGTAGAACAATATTTTCGAACCCTTCTTCGCGAGCGGCTTCGACAGACGCATTTAAACCCTGCCCGTGGCCGACGTTTTGCGCAGATCGGATCAGCCGGCCATTTGTCAGCGCTTTCAGCCGCGCTTCTATTTCTGCTTCAAGCGCGCCATTCACAAAAATGAAAAGCCGTCGCCCGTTCTGGTCGAGCGGTGACAGCAATTGGTCTAGGGCCTTGGCATCCGGCTTATAAAGAACAACCGCTGCGGCGGGATAATTTTTTTGCGCCATATATCGTATCAACCTACAGCGCCATAACGGAGGCCGTTATCCATTGAATGAAAGACCAGCGCAATGAGAATCGAATCTACTACCTCTATTATACCCAAGTAGTATCATCTGGTCTTATCGACCTGAGGTTGCCTGAGGGCAATTCCGTCGTATCGCGCTAACTAATCCAGCTTAAACCAAGTGGAAGTCGTGTGAGAGTATGGGCGAAGGGTTTTGAATTTGAGCACCAACAGGCGCGCTACCACTCATCGTATCCGGTAACCCCACGATCACGTCGGCGCCGCCGGTGTCGTGGGCCAATGTTATTGTCCCAGAGCTTGATGGCGCTGTGACAGAGGCTGCGGGAGCCGGGTTACCGACGCTAGCACTCGTGTGGGCGATGTACCCCGGCGCGGCAACACCGATGTACCCGTCGCCATTCAGGTCTTGGTGGAAACTCGCCTCGAACGCTACCAATGCACTGGAACTCCCCGACACAGCGCCGGTCACGAATGAGGTCCAGTTGCCGTTGCTATCGGTGGTCCCGATCGAATACTGATCGGCTCCCGCAAGCTTCCAGGCAACCTCGTAGCCGCCGGACGTCGCCTCCGCGCCGATTGGCGCCCAACCGCCAACCTGACCCGCGATAATGTCCGCACCGCCATATTTCAGCGAAGGGCCCACCGCGCTGCTATTATAAAGATAATAATGATTCCCAATTTCGTTGAGGTAAGTCGAACCGCTCGATTCGATGACCGTCGATCCCGGAAGGCCAACTAAGCCATCGCCATTCAGATCCTGGTGGAAACTGGTCTCATAATTCTCCAAGGAACTGGAGCTCCCCGATACAGCGCCGGTCACGAACGCGGTCCAGTTGCCGTTGCTATCGGTGGTCCAGACCGAATACTGATCGGCTCCCGCAAGCTTCCAGGCAACCTCGTAGCCGCCCGACGTCGCCTCCGCGCCGATCGGCGCCCAGCCGCCAACCTGACCCGCGACAATAGCCGCCCCGCCATATTTCAGCGTGGGGCCGTTTCCTCCGCTGTCGTAAAGATAATAATTGGTCCCGACCTCGGTGAGGTAGGTCGAACCGCCCGATTCAATGACGGTCCCAGACGCGTTGGTAGGAGGACCGATAAACCCATCGCTATTTAAGTCCTGGTGGAAACTGGTCTCGTAATTCTCCAACGAACTTGAGCTTCCCGACACTGCTCCGGTCACGAACGCTGTCCAGTTGCCGGTGCTGTCGGTGGTCCAGACTGAATACTGATCGGCTCCCGCAAGCTTCCAGGCCACTTCGTAGCCGCCGGCCGTTATCTCCGCGCCGATCGGCACCCAGCCACCAGCCTGACCCGCGATAGTGTCCGTACCGCCATATTTCAGCGAGGGACCAGCCCCTCCGCTGTCATCAAGATAGAAATGATTTCCGACCTCGGTCAGGCTGGTCGATCCAAACGACTCGATCACAACTGGACTGACGATTTGGAAATTAAACTGCTGCGTCGTGGTCGCGTTGTTTGACGCGTCGGTGACTTTAAAAGTGAAAACATCTGAACTGAAGTTGCCAATTTCATGGTACGTAATGAGACCGTTATCGATGTCTGCTTGGGTAAACGAAGACGTCGCTACGCCGTTGTTCAGAAGGGTCCCGTGCGCCGGCCCGGTGATGACTGAGTAGGTCTCTTGCACATGGGTGCTTGCATTGTCGTCGAAGCGAAGCATGCTCGACGCAATTGCTTCCGTCAGTCCGGTCCCCACGACCAAGGCAGTATCTGCAACCAGCGAGGGCGCCGTCGTATCGCCCACCGGAGTCCAGCCGAGCACGTCCATAGTTTTTAAGTCAGTAGCGGAAAGGAAAAGACCGGTACCTGGTGAGCCAAAACCAAATACGTCGAGCGTATTAAAATCCGCGGTGTCCCCGTCATTGATTTGATTTGCACCTTGGTACTGATTGTTGAACTGGAGCAGCATCTGGCTGCCGTCGACAGAAAAAAACGCAGCCTTTCCATCTTGTCCGTCGGTGTAGTCGCGCACGCCCGCCGACGAATAACGGAACAGGTCCATCGTGCTCCAAAGCGCATTGCCTTGATCGTCGGTGTTTTTGCCGAGCGCGCCGATCCGGCCCATCCCACCTTCGCTTATTTCGTGCTCGATAGTGCCGACAACATCCTGGCCGTAGGTCCAGTTGTAGCTGGTGTTCAAAGTGACGGTGTCGTCGGTCGCCGGTGTGCTCTGGGTAAGACCTAACATTCTGGCGTAAGCGACCGGGAGAGACCACCCCAAGCCGCCACTCGGATCGACAGTGGGAAGGGAATTAACTGCAGCCTGGGCATCAGGGTTTGAACCGTCGTGAGCGATAAGCGCAGCCTTTAACGACGCGTAGCTTATGCCCTCCACCAGACCAAAACTGTTACTGGCCAAATCGCCAGTTTGGCCTTGCGCCTGGGCATCGAATTTGATGTTAAGCGTGATCGAGTTCGACCAATGGCTTGCAATATCCTGCTCGGCCGCCAGGATATCGTTCTTGTATGCCTGGGTGACACTCGCAGCGAATGTATTGTTAAAGACGATCCCGCTGCCGGAAAACGTTACCAGGTCGGAGCTCGTGGTCCCACTCGACGCATCACCTGAGCCCGTGCTTCCGAGACTCGCAAACGTTGCCGGGGTCGCGTTGCCATCCGAAACAATTGCCGGAAGTCCATTTGGCGAGAACTGCTGCTCACTCGGCGAAGCAACCGAAGGAGTGAACACAAAATTGTCACTTGGCGCATCCAAGAACGAGTCAGGATCGAGCGCACCGCCATCGCTAATCATATGAGTCTTGATCAAATTCGCCATGCTCCGAAGAGTTCACGAGGTGCTCACGTCAGAATATTGAGGCCGAATATTGTATCCATACAGCAGGCGCTGGTCTCACCACAAACGATAAACGCCTCATAAAAATATGCCGTTATTTTGGAGTACCCAGTCGGGATATTTCAGCCCTTAAATGACCCATGGAACTTTATCCCTCCGGTATCGTCGGCATTCCGATTCTAACATATTTGAGGCTTTTTGGCTGTTGCGGGAACGTTACACACCCAACAAGAGTGGGTAGCGACTGTCGCGACTAAATCAAGCCGGCCACACCAAATAGAAACCCGCCGCAATGCAGGCCTTCTGCGCGGCTGCTGGCGCTGTGCCGGGTGCCGGGCCGTTCTCGAGGCAGCGCTCTCATCAAGTTCGCGGCTTTCAACGGAACCACCAGCGCGCGCCTCCTAATTGTGAATCAGCGCTCGCGAAATGTCCGAGCGATCTGCTCCCGCAGCGGCTTGAGGAGATATTGCAGCGGTGTGCGCGCGTAAGTTTGAATGAACACCTCGGCCGGCATGCCAGGCACGAGTTTCAAATCGCCAAGCCGGTGTACTTCTTCCTCAGGTAGCGACACACGGACTAGATAATACGCTTGGCTGGATTGGTTGGTTTGCTGGCCGTTCTGTTGATCGCGCGTGAGATCGGCTGATACCCGGGTTAGAACGCCAGTAACATCAGGCATGGTGCGCTGATCACCTGCCATGACTCGGACGACCCCTACGGCGCCGACAGCGATCTGATCGATGTCCTGCGGCGCAACCTTGGCCTCCACGACGAGCGCATCGGCGCGCGGAACAATCTGCATGACAGTTTCGCCATTGGCGATCACGCCACCAACGGTGTGGACCGCCATC
>Ga0206932_1022_pt2 | contig 13059 bp, 13 predicted proteins | sample Alteio_BWOrgHeat_18_FD_153244 | JGI IMG/M metagenome (GOLD analysis project Ga0206932, IMG submission 153244) | Enriched cells from forest soil in Barre Woods Harvard Forest LTER site, Petersham, Massachusetts, United States -... | ecosystem: Environmental > Terrestrial > Soil > Temperate forest >...
TCCCGATGCTATGGTATTGGGCAAGAAAGGTCCCTATACATACCTTATCACACCGGTTACATCTTTAGCTTCGGATTGCGCAGGTGTCACTTCCAAACCATAAGAAGCTGCAATGTTACCTGCAGAGTCTGAAGCTACCGGGAATTTTCCTGCACAGTAATCAGGGCTGGATGAAAACGATTTCAATCGCTCAATATCATCTGCTGATACACCGATAATAGTGGCTCCTGCTGCTGTAAATTTATCCTTCATTTCGGCAAAAGTATGTGCTTCCAAATCGCAGCCACCTGTGTAAGCAGCAGGATAGAAATACAATACTACCGGTCCTTTATCAAGAGCTTCCTTTAAGCTAAAATCAAATTCATTGCCCGCCATGCTCGCCTTGGTAGTGAACATGGGCGCTTTAGAACCCGTTGGCAATACCTTCGATTGCGCAAAGCTATATTGATTAATGAAGAGCAAAAACGCTGCAACTAAAAGGAGTGAGAGATGATTTTTCTTTGACATAACAAATTGTTTTGAATACAAGTATGAATTATAATTACTCACAAACTTACAGGAATTGCAGATAGAGGGAAAAGGTAGCAGGCGTTCGCCATGCGCTTACGTTTTAGCAGGGCCTTCATTAAGAGTACTTTGTGCTTATGTAAACAGCAAGTTTGTAAGCAAGGACAAGTACCACACAAAATGCTTTGCGACTTACCTTGCGCCAGTACGGGAAGTTGGCGCATGGGTCTTCGTAATATTTTATCTTTTTTCTCTTAGTTATTGATGATGATTACTCATGGCATCTTCAACTTTAAAGTAAGGCTTGTAGTCTTCCAGCCGCTTCAGGAGTGCCTGTCCTGATTCCCGTATTTTAGCCGTCTCTGTTTCGTTAAGCGGTGTGATAAGGTATGTATAGGGACCTTTCTTGCCCAATACCATAGCATCGGGATTTACGAGGAAGGGCTCTTGTGCAGAATTGGAATCAAGACCAAGATCTGAATGCGTAAGGTAGGGAGCGTAATACATGTAATGCGGCATGCTTACACTGGCTACATTGTTGTTGTTGGGATTATTGCTGGTGTATACCCGCATAACAGGTGCTTCCATATAAGATATTCCAGGCCGTGAAGGAGCTTTGTAGTAACCTCTTTTTATTCTCGCTATTATTGTATCCCTAATTTGCACCGGCGAGTATTTGCCGGAAGATCGCATCACGGCTACATCAAGATAAACGGGCATGATTGTTTTCGCGCCCTCTGCATCATAGCTGATAGGGGTAGCAACATCCTGGCGGAATTCCGCCCACTCCCATTCCGTCCTCGCGATAAAACAAACGAAACCATTTGTACCCTGCCTGCTGATATAGTAGCCTTTCTCGGGGTTGAGTAAATATACTGTAGCGTTACTGCGCAATTGCGGCGGAAGTGCGCTCAAGGCAAAATCTGTTTCCAGGTCTGTTGGCATTTTTTCCAGTTTCCAGTCGCCCGTAGTTTGCCCAGGGCACTGCATGGCAGTGCTAAAAATAAAAAGCACCCATAAAATGGTGCGTCCGGATATTAATAAACAGTTTTTAGTCATGATGTGTTTTGAACCGAATGTAGCACATTGGAATTATTTGCTGCATAGGCAAAGGCGACAAATGCAGGGGTGAAAACGCCATTTTACTGTGAAACTCTCTCCTGCCGCGTAAGTATAAGTAGCGTTGATATGTGCGGATGACACTTGTGCTTATTTAATTTCAAACAGCAAGATTCTTAATTGTATAAGTGGAAATTATTTAGGCTAAGCGGAATTCGATTCGCCGAGCTGGGGTTTACGCTGTTATTGAGCTTGAGCACCGCCAATCATTCCTTTAATAAAATTGTGGGAAGCAAAATTGCCGGAGTTATTTTCAGCTATATAAATTTTTATTTTAAAACTGCCGTTAGATACTTTAACTACCAGTCCGGTGTTCGTTCTCAATGTGCCATCAAAAGTTCCTTCAATAATGTTATTTGTAAAACTGGATACTGTTAAATGCATGCCCGTATTTGTAGAGGCCTGGTACGTGTAATTATCATCAGGTCCGTTTTCATTATTAAACCTTTTTGCTTCATCATAAAACTGAAATTGTGTAAACTCACATTGTGCCAGGTTATCATGTGGCAAACTGTAAGGCAGCGTTCTTGTTTGCATTTTCGACTGACCTAAATAAATCTGCATTTGAGAAGTTCCCTCATTGTTCATACGAATAAGATTCAGCTGATCCAATTTCATGCTTTCATCAAAAAAATATTCATTCGCAAAACTATCTACCGGTGCCGATGTAGGAGAAAAACATAAGTATTTCCCATTAAAAGTACCATCGATAAAATATTCACCCTTAACATCCGATTGTATGTTTTGAGGGAAAACATTTTTTGAATCAGTATCGGTTGGCGGGTTAGTAACGGATGTATCCTTTTTGCAGGAAGCAACAGTTATAATAAATGCAAAGAGTAGAATTATTTTCATATGAACTTTTTACAATGACAATATAACTAAAAGAATCGATGTAGCGATTTGAAACGGATAAATAATATTCGCAACGTACCTGCTCTTTGCGCATTAATTATTTTAGGAAACATTGAGCAAAAGAAAGCTGCCTGTTTTTATAACAGGCAGCTTTAGATATCAATAGTGAGCTAATTACTATTTAACAACAACAAGTTTCAGTGTTTTACTATCACCTTCCCTGCCTCTAACTGTAACCAAATAAACTCCGCTTGTATATTTTGCCAGGTCAATTTGTTGTGTATATTCTGATGTTACAGCAGGAATTTTTATTTGCTGCAGTTGCCTGCCGTCAAATGAACTTATTTCTATTATAACGTTACCTGCATATCCTGTAAGCGCCACTGTAAAGTTTTGGTGCGCAGGATTTGGAAGTAGCCTGATGTTTTTTGGAATAAGGATGGTTTCCTTACTCATCTCATCTGTTTTTGCAATAGTAGCAGTACCATCATCATTCACAATTGTTCCGGTTGCTGCTCCGCCAGAGATGGATGCGTTTACAGGATTACTTAGCAAAACTTTAAAAGTTTCATTAGGTTCCGGTGTTTTATCTCCCTGAACCTGGATGCTTATTACAGCAGCTTTAACGCCTGGTTGAAAATTAATGGTGCCGGATTGAGCAGTATAATCACTGCCTGCTGTAGCCGTGCCATCCTGTGTAGTGTAATTAACCGTTATCAGGTTTTCAGGTTTTTTATTCAGCTTAACCTGGAATTTCATCAACCTGGTATTTCTCTTGCCCTCAAGAATTGACTTATTTAATATATAAATTTGTACGCCTTTAACCGCACAACCTTCGTCTGTTTTTCCATTGCAATTATCATCAATACCATTACCACATATCTCAACAGCGCCCGGATGAACGGCTGGATTGTTATCTATACAATCACCAGGCAATACTGTTTTACCTGCTATGTTAATCCATCCCGCACCGGGAGAAGTACATTGTGTAACAGGACTACCTGAATAATAACCATCATTATCCGCATCAAGCACCCATGTTATGGTATAAACAGATGCATCATTATCATTACAATCGCCCGGTTGCTCCTGGTCTGTTTTTACAACATATCCCGCACCGGGAGATGTGCATTGTGTAAGCGGATCACCTGAATAATAATTATCTCCATCCCCATCCAGTACCCATATAGTGGCAGGATTAATGGATGCATCATTATCATTGCAATCGCCCGGTTGCTCCTGGTCTGTTTTTACAACATATCCCGTACCGGGAGATGTGCATTGTGCAACCGGATCACCTGAATAATAACCGTCATTATCATGATCCAGCACCCATAAATTCGTAGGATTAACAGATGCATCATTATCATTGCAATCGCCCGGTTGCTCCTGATCTGTTTTTACAATATATCCCGCACCGGGAGATGTGCATTGTGTAACCGGATCACCTGAATAGTAATTATCTCCATCCGCATCAAGTACCCATACAGTTGCAGTATTAATGGATGGGTTATTATCATCGCAATCAGTTCCATTTGTGGTGGTTGAATACCCTGCTGGAACTGAAGCCCCGTAACATATAGTTTGCTGACCATTGTTGTAGCCGTCGCCATCATTATCTACATATAAAGAGGCAGATTGCCATGCATTGGGGTTGTTATCATCGCAATCAGTTCCGTTTGTGGTGGTGGAATAACCTGCAGGCACTGAAGCTCCATAACATATAGTTTGCTGACCATTGTTGTAGCCGTCGCCATCATTATCTATATATAAAGAGGCAGATTGCCATACATTGGGGTTGTTATCATCGCAATCAGTTCCGTTTGTAGTAGTTGAATACCCTGAAGGAACTGAAGCCCCGTAACAAATAGTTTGTTGACCATTATTGTAGCCGTCGCCATCATTATCTACATATAAAGAGGCAGATTGCCATACATTGGGGTTGTTATCATCGCAATCTCCTGGCTGCTGATTTGTAAAAGCTACCCATCCGGCACCCGGGGGAGTACATGTAGGGTTATTCGGATATACAGATGTGTAATGACCGTCATTATCACCATCAAAAACCCAGGAAGGGCAATCTCCTCCTCCGCCGCCACCTCCGTCCCCACAACAAATTACAGGAGGCTTACCAGAAGCTTTAAAAGTATTTGCACTGGTAGCATTACTGTCTGATTGTGCAAAAGCATTTTTGCTACAAATTAAAAGCAGTAAAACTGGTAATAGGTAGATTTTTCTCATTTGGTACGTTTTAGTGGATGAATAAGTTAGGACTGAAACAATTTAGCGCTGATGTATAAGGGTAATCATTATTATATATGGTCCTTATATTAAAAAACAAGATAAGTACTTTAAAAATAAAACCATAATTTTTTTTAGTCAGATACGTAGTTTCAAATACAACAAACATTTTCGTTTGCATGCTACCGCCAAATGCCTCCAAAAAAAATTCCTTTCTTCTTTTTTTAAAAAAAATAATTTTTTATAAATTCATGCTGTGATTTACTGAAATAGCTGCTGTAGACCTTATACCAAATAACGACTGATGAAACCCTTGCATCACCCGCTGTTAGCACAGTTTGCCTGCAAAGCTTTTACTATCTCCGGTTTTGTTACAACTGGTTTGTGGCTTCATGGTGTGTGTACAAAAATGATTTCCGTGGTATCGAAAATCATTTTCGGTGTACCGAAAATTAAAATCGATGTACCGAAAATGCAAAATCGGTGTACCGGAAATCAAAATCGCTATATCGGAAATCAAAATCGCTATATCGGAAATCAAAATCGCTATATCGAAAATCATTTTCGGTGTATCGAAAAATTCAAATCGGTGTACCGGAAACCCCAATCGAGGTACCGGAAATCAAAATCGCTGTACCGAAAATCATTGTTGGTGTGTCGGAAATTCAAACCGATGTACCGGAAACCATTTTCGCTGTATCGAAATGGGGTTTTGTGTCATTTTTCACCTGTTTTCTTACTCTAATTTTATTTTCTAACACTTAAAAAATCAATCTCATGATTGCAAGAGTTCTCACAGGCTTTAAGGAGCTTGACGATGGCGAGCTGAGTGATTATGATAAATGTGTTCCGTGGTTTAATTCTTCTTTGAACAGACTTAATATTTCATTGAAGGCTTCTTCCTTTGTTTTAAATACTATAGAGTTAATTACTTCCCCGCGCTCTAAATAAAAGACCGCAAAAAAATTATCATGAGTTTTCTTGATATTAAATGCATATTCTTTTAACTCTTCATCTAGTGAATAAAACCTTGGATTTATTTTTAACTTGTTTAGCTCTTCAATCAATTCTGACTCTGTCATAAATTCAATTTGAGGTTTCGAATTAATAATATTTCGATTGCCGCAATGTTACAAACTTTAAAATAGATGCGGCGAAGTTGCAAACTTTGCCCAGCCACCCGAACACTTCGCAGAGCTGGGAGAAATCTACCTCAAGATGTTCCCATTTGTTCATTGGCATAATTGGTAATTTTCTTTATGACCTGATCAAGTTGCTGCGTGCTGTTAATCATTAATTCCAGGACCTCCCGATTGCCGGCATCGCCGCAATTTTCCAGGTTAAATAAAGCCGATAAACCCAGGATATTGGCTACGGGAAGCCTGACTTCATGGGACTGTACCCACGCAATCTTTCTTAACTGCTCGTTTTGTGTTTCGATCTTCTGTAAATACAGGTATAGTTCGGTAACGTCTCTGGCAAAGCAACTGGTACCAATCACCTCCTCTCGTTTATTTCGGATGGGATTAAATCTCACTTCTTCATAGGTTGTTTTTTCCGGATTTTCATTTGTACGTATTATTCTGAAAGCTTCACCTGCGAAGGCTCTTTCATAATACGCTTCCCACTCTTTGAACATCTCTTTATCAAAATCGCCTCTTGTAAATGCATCTTCCTGTGTGCCGAACTTTGCCTTCAATCTTTCCCAGAAAGCAGTGTTAGCGGAAATAAACCGGTAGTTTCGGTCGATAGACCAGATTGCATCATCGGTATTATTAATAATGGCTCTCAGGTTCTGCTCGTCAATATATATTTTTTCCTGTATTTTTTTCTGGTCCGTAATATCTACAAAGTAAACAGCAATGCCATCTTTTGTAGGGTAAACACTAATTGCGCCCCACACACCTAACGGGCTGTAGCATTCTTCAAACTGAATGCTCACCTTTTCGGTCATCGCACGCAGGTATTCATCGTAAAATCTTCCTTCCCTGGAGCGGGGAAAATAGTCCCAGATATTTTTGCCAATAACATCTTCTCTTTTGCAGCAAAGTACCCGTTCTGCCGTTTTATTGAAATACGTGATTTCCCATTTACCGTTGAGCGCATAAAAGCCATCGGTGATACTATCCAGAATCCCTGCTATTTCCGCATTCTTTTCCGAAAGCGCTTTCTCTGCTTTTACCTTCTCATCTATGTCAATAGCCTTTACTATTATTACTTTCCTGTCTTCAAATGCCGTTGTATAAGCATAGATCTGTACATAAAAAGTCTCGAGATTTTTTCTGCTATGGAGCCAGTGTCCAAAATCAAAATAGCTGGCCGGTACACCAATATTGGCAGCTTTGAACAAGGCCATATCATTTACAGGCCGAATCCGGGTTGCATCGAGGGAAAGGAATTCCTCCTTTGTGTAACCATACTGTTTTAGTGCCGCATCGTTTGCCGCAATAAATTGAAAAGTCTCAGCGTCATAGATATACATTGGTACCGGACTGGTATCAAAAAGCCACTTATAAGCTTCGGGGGGGATAATCATAAATTATGGCATATTAATGTACTTGTTACTGACACGACACCATAAGGCAATGTGCTTTTCAATAGTATTTATAATACATCTTTTATGTGTCTGTAGCTCTAAAACGAAGATAAAATTGAAGTAATTCAGCGCTATGTTAAAAACGGAATAAAAGCCGGCTTAGGTAAACCTGGTTTTTTGAAATTGCTTTCAAAAGCAAGTCGGGCAGAGGAATAAACAATTGAATATTATTTCGCTATAATTAATTCTGCCGTTTATATTAAGAAGCAACATTAACTTTTAATTTTGATATTAGTGAGACCAGGTATAAAGCCTTGTTAAGCGAAGTTTCCAACTTTTTCTTCCTCGCAGATTTTCCTTCCTCGCAGATTCTGTGATAACAACCAAACAGTTACACATTCTACGCCGGGCCAGGGGGACATGTTACCTGTTATATTCCTTTTCAATTTCAGCAATGATCTTTTTCATCTTAGCTATCGTTGCATCGTATCTGCCTGTAATTTCACTGGTAAAGCTTAATCCCTTACTTATATAATTTGCTTCTTCTGTAGTTAAAACTTCTGTAAGATTATCAGTGGAATCTGTAATGCGATGAATTGTTTTCTGGAGGTATTGAAAGAAAATATTCTTACGGTCAATATAATTGCTTGTAGAGGAAAGTAAGGACGGAATATTTTCCTGGTACAAATCCAAAATGTCGTTTTGCAAACTGTCGTTTTCTATAAATCCTAATTTACCAGCCGATTTAAAACCTTCAAACCTGCCGTTATTAGGATTTAATGCTGTTGTATTATAAATCCAATTGGAATAATAAACCACACTATCGCTATTTAATTTCTCCCCAGGCTTTGTATGCTTAATATAATTAAACGCTGCCTGCTGCATTTCGTATGAATGCCTGTCTTCCTGCATTTCAGCAATATCAGCAGTAAGGTCTTTCTGCAAGCCAAGCAGAAATATCTTCACATCTTCCTGCTGGTGGCTATGCTCACTCCTGTTATGAAACCAGATGGAAACAGTTACTGCAAAAACAATAATAAAGATCTCCACCATAATCTCTTTTAGTTTATGCCAGAGATCAAGCTCTTTGGCTCTCCATGTTTTGTAGATCTTTTTAGTGTGTTTTGCTATTTCATCTTCTGCCATTATTTGCGTTTACGCACAAAGTAAAACATTATTCTCCGCGCTATAATTTACTAATAGTAAAAAAGCATTTGTGCTGCTTATGCCACAATATCTTTACGCATACACCTGGCTTTGTAAAAGACATTTCAGAGAAGGAGCTAATCAGTGTTGTAGAGCTGCGTTACGCAATTAACCCATTATTTGTCGGGATCATACAGGATTACTATAAATACATCAATCAACTTTGCATAATTATTTAAAACGATAAATGATACAATTATGAAACTTGATATGTATGTTAACTACCCGGGCAACTGCAGGCAGGCACTTGAATTTTATGAACAACATCTCGGTGGTAAGATTACTTCTATGATGACGCATAAGGAAAATCCCGGCACATCAAACGTGCCGGATGATTGGCAAAATGCTGTTCTTAACGCAACAATGGAGATTGGTGGTGCGGTGTTAATGGCCGCTGACATACCGCATGCTGAACCAATGCGCAGCGCCTACCTTACGCTTACGCTTGATACAGCAGAGGAAGCAGAAAAGATATATGCAATTTTACCTGAAGGCGGACAAATTTTTATGAAGATGGAAGAAACTTTTTTTGCAAAACGCTTTGCTATGCTGCGTGATAAATTCGGCATCTCATGGATGTTGCTTTGTTATAAATAAGCCACTGTTACAGGCTGATAATATACACCATCTTTTTCTGCCATGGTTGTGCGAACAGGCATGGATTGAAGTTAAGGAATTGTACCAGCTTTTGTAATGTTATTGCCGCAACGTACTTGCCTGCGCACATGGCTTTGCTAAAGAAACGTTGCGAAGAAGGGAAAGCCATTATTTAAAAACACCTCTATAAGAAGAATTTTTTAAACTGATTACATTATTTGGCTTTGCTAATACTAATTGATAGCTGCAGCTTTAAAGCATTAACATTTAATAACATTCAAAAACATTTAAAATGAAAAAGATTTTATTCGCCATCGCACTTGCGGGCTCTGTATTTTTTTATTCCTGTTCCAAACAAAATATATCAAGTCCTGCTCCTGCTTCAACTCAAGCTGAAGGGGCGACTACATCTTTTGATGAACAAAATGCTGTTGCCCTTGCTTCTCCGGCACCAGGTATGTACAAGGTGAAATTGTACATAGATGATAATGACACCAGCACCCGGACTTTCAACGGTTATGTATTTACTTTTAAAAGCAATGGTGTATTAACAGCCACCAAAAACAACACTACTTACAGGGGCACATGGCAAATGAAAGATGGCGGTACCGAAATGAAAATTGGAATTTCAGGCACTCCTGCTCTTGAACAAATTAATAAAAGCTGGAATGTAGCTAGCATTACCAATAGTGTAATTAAATTAACAGACAATGACCAGGGCGAATTGACCAAGCTTGTTTTTCAAAGAATTTAATAAGTAATTCCATTACGTTTAATGAAGCCGCGGTTTTTACCGTGGCTTTTTATTTTCCTTCATCGCTATCTCATGCCACTACGCCAAACAGTTAAACATTATAGGCCGGGTTGAGACAGGAAGCTTAAATTTTTTTACTTTCGTAGTATATTGATTGACCGAAACTAAAACAACTCTAAAATGAAACTAACTAACAGGCTTTTTTTTGGTATGGTATTGCTCATGTTTTTTCAACCGGGTAATGTGTTTGCTCAATTGGCAGGTGCGAATATTGCAGCCCATGGAATTTTGAAACTTATGGGCGGCGATAAAAAGGAAAAACAAGAAAAAATTATGGATGAATCCACAACGCAGGAAAAAATAAGTGGATCGAATGTAACCGTATTGCGTGTAAAGGAATCAGCCATAAAAAGTAAAGCTAAAAGCAATATTATAGCGCTGCAAAACCGGTTAACTCAATATAACATTCAATATAAAAATAATCAACCGCTTGATATTCCAAAGAACGATAGTGACTTAATAGCCATTCAAAATACTGATGAAGATTGGCCAACTGAAGATTATGTAAGCGAATTAAGAGCATATAAACGATATGCTTTTCAGCAAAAACAAAAATTACCAGCCACACCGGCTGACAGCTTGAATATAACACCGGCTACCCCAATAAAAAAAGACACTACCAGCGCAAAATTATAAATAGGGTTTGCGATGAAGATTTTTCCTTCCTCGCAATATCCCTTAGCCCTGGCTTGTGCGTTGGAAGGACATTGCAGAGAAGAGGAAAGTTTACCGTTTTATAAAACTCTGTGTTTGTATGATTGTTTCGTTTTGTAACAGGCCGATCATATACATACCTTTTGGTAAAGTGCTTATGTCAACCGTTTGAGATGATGCAATTGGGTTTTACCTGTTTCGCCAGCATTTTTCTTCCATCCATATCAAACAAAGCTATTGCACTGGCCTTTGTATTTAAGGGAAGCATTATGGTAACCACCTTATCAGCCGGGTTTGGATATACAGAAAATTTTGTACCGGCAGCAGCATCTGCAACATTGAAACCGTCAGCAAAAGTTTGCGATTTTTTAATTGTACAGGAAGCACTGTCTTTTGCGCTTAGCTGCACATTTTTAGGATGATCAAGAAATACATAAAACACCTTGTTCACCTTTGTAACAGTATCTCCAATGATCGTTATAGAAATTTTCTTGTGCAGTTCTCCGGGTTTAAACGTGATCGTTCCTGATTTGGCAATATAATCTTTGCCGGAAATGGCTGTGCCATTTTTTGTTTCATACGCAATCTTTATTTGCTCGCTGGATGGCAGGTACAGTTTTACATTGAATGCGGCTTCGGTATTACCTGTTGCTTTTCTTGTAATGATTATATCATCAATACTTGCTGTTGGCTGGGTTAAATAGCAAAGATTGCCCACGCCTATTGTAGGAATAGATCCAAATTGCAAAAATAAACTGCCGTTAAAAACAATGGGGTACCCCAAATAACCATTACTACCAAAAGACCCGGTATAGTTGCCCGGCGGATTAGTTATGATAGCAATACTGTCGCCATTAAATTTTGCAAGGCTTCCCACCTGGGAAATAATATACTGAAAGTAGAGATTATTGTTATACACAAGAGGTGTTCCAAAACACCCGCCACTGCCCGGATTAGGAATAAGCTGCAACCCACCGGAACCCTGCTGGTATTCTGCAAGCCGGCTGATGAAATTATTATCCAAGTAAAAATAATAGAGCTTATTATTATAAATGGCGGGAATGCCTTTTACGCCAAAAGAAGAATTATCAGGGTTGGGTAGTAAGGTAATGTTAGTACCATTAAACTTTGCAAGAAGGGTGGTGCCGGTAGTATCTTCATACCCGTAGTAAAGCTGGTTATTATATACTATCGGGTCGGCAGTAAAAGAAGAAATCTCAAGGTCAGCGGGATTCGCAATCAACGTTGGATTGTTTACCCCATCATATTCCATGAGTTCGTATTGCTGCGGTACTTTACCAGTAAAATATTGAACGTATAATTTGTTATTATAAATAATGGGCGTGTTCCTTATGCCTGTGGTCGAATTATCGGGGTTATTCAGCAATTTCCAGCTTGAGCCATTAAAAACGGCTAATTGCTCTACGCCACTGCTGTTAACATACCCGGCACACAGGGTATTATTAAAAACAATATTGAACGTGTTTTCAAAACCATGTGAGCTGTTATCCGGGTTGGCAATTAATGAAAGTGTGCTGCCATTATATACCACATATTGTGTTGCCGTTTTACCGGCAGGCCTATAGGTTCCGTACAAAGTATTATTGTATACAACCTGGTAACCCGTGAACCCAATGGTGCTTGCATCAGGATTGGGTACCAGCGTTGTTTTTGAGCCATTGAAATAAGCCAGCTTGTTTGTGTGCGAAATTGTATTGTAGGTAAAGTAAAGCTTGTTACTGAGTATAACAGGCGGGCCCAGGCGGTAATAGCCGGAGCCTGTGTCAGGGTTGGCAATAAGATGAAGGGCACCGCTACCCGTGTATGTTGCTAATTGCAGGGCTGAATAATGAGCCGATTTGTAAACAACAACCAGCTTACCGTTTAATACAACAGGGTCCTGTTGGTATCCGTATACTAACCCATGACCGGAAGTATCCTGTTTATCAGGGTTTGGCACAAGCTTTATAGATTGTGCATGCAGTAACAGGAATGCATTGAATAGAAAAGCAGCAGCGCTTAGCAGTAGTTTTTGTTTCATAGTAGTACGATTGTTTGAAGTTATTTTTGGCCTGGGTGCCTTCAATAACCGGTTTGTAATACCTCCATCAAATTTATTATTTTTTATTTGTTTGAGTGCTGTTTGTTAAACAAAAGTTTTCGATTGCCTGCAATGTACTTGCTTGCGCACATGGCTTTGCTAAAGAGAGGATCCGCTGCGATAGAAATTTATTTGTCCATTGCCTGTTGCACCATTTTCAGCAAATGCGCTGCCTTTGTTGGTCTTGTGACCAACAAATTCGATTGTTTGAACTGATAATGATTTCGTTTATGGAATCCTTGGTGGTGACAACACCAACAAGGGCGGAGTGAATACGCCAAGCCGCCAAAACAGTTACACATTCTATGCAAAGCTGGGGCGTAGAACATTCTACGGCGAGCTGGGGTAACATTCCTTCGATTTTAGTGATCATAGCTTCTATGTTGATGGTCATTGCCCCTGTGATTGTTGATTTTGCTTCATTGTTGT
>Ga0206932_1127_pt1 | contig 12655 bp, 14 predicted proteins | sample Alteio_BWOrgHeat_18_FD_153244 | JGI IMG/M metagenome (GOLD analysis project Ga0206932, IMG submission 153244) | Enriched cells from forest soil in Barre Woods Harvard Forest LTER site, Petersham, Massachusetts, United States -... | ecosystem: Environmental > Terrestrial > Soil > Temperate forest >...
TTAGTGCAAACAACCAATAACGGCCCGATACCTCTTTCATCCGTTGCGGATATAAAGGTCAGCGATGGCCCGGCCATGATACAATCTGAAAATGCTTTATTGCGGGGGACTGTTTTATTTAATGTACGCGATCGCGATCTGGGCAGTACCGTTAAGGATGCACAGGACAGGTTAAATACGATGGTTAAAACGTTGCCAAAAGGCTATTACATCGAGTGGAGCGGGCAGTATGAAAATTTGATACGCGCGGAGCATACTTTAAAGTTGATCTTACCTATTGTACTCATTATCATCTTTGCTTGTTTATACTTTGCTTTTCATTCTATCCGGGAAGCGTTTTTTAGCTTGATCTCTATTCCTTTTGCCCTCATCGGCGGGGCTTATATGGTGTATTTCTTTGGGGTGCATTTATCGGTTGCGGTGGCGGTCGGTTTTATTGCCCTGTTTGGCATCGCCGTGGAAACAGGTATCGTGATGGTGATCTACTTGAATGATGCGATGCAACAGTTGGTTGTTTTAAAAGGTAATTCCAAAGAAACCATCAGCCGTGAAGATTTAAGAATTTATGTGATGAATGGCGCGGTAAAACGCCTGCGGCCAAAATTGATGACGGTTTGTGTGGCGCTATTTGGTTTGGTGCCGGTACTTTGGGCAACCGGGACGGGCAGCGATGTAATGCTGCCGATTGTACTGCCGATGATCGGCGGTGTTTTAACTTCTTCCACCCATATTTTATTGGTTACACCGCTTATCTTTTTGATGGTGAAAGAGTACGAACTCAAGAAATACGGCAAGTTGGAAGTATTGGAGGTAAAGGAATAATGAAAAAATATCAAATTATATTAACAGCAATGATGTGCCTGGCAAGCTTTGCCAAAGCACAGCGCCTGCCTTTAGACAGCGTTTTAGCCCGTGTTCGCGCTAACCCTGCATTAATGGTTTATGATGCAAAGGCCAGCGCCCAGGATGCCTACGCGACCGGGGCAAAGAGCCTCGATGCGCCAAAGGTAAGCGCCGGCCAGTACCAGGTTCCCTATCAGTTGAATCCGAATGGCGGTGCCTTTATGATACAGGCCGAGCAAATGTTTACCAACCCGGCTAAACTTAAAGCGAAGCAGGAGTATATGCAGGGTCAGTCCAAAGTGACCGTAGAAGATAAAAACTACCTGAAAAATCAATTGATCGCCCAAGCCAAACAGTATTATTATGAGCGGGTGGTACTGGAAAAGAAACTGGTCTTATTACAGCATACGCAAGACCTACTGGAATATATACTCAAGGATGCGAATATCCGGCTGACCTACGGTAAGGAAAAATTGCCCAATATTTACAAGGCCAAAGCAGAGTTATTTGAACTGGACAATACCCGTGAGCAACTGAATAATGAGATCAGCCAAAAGAATATTATGCTCAATACGCTGATGAACCGGGATAAGCAGGCAACTTTTTTGGTGGATACCAATTACGTATTAAAAGAATATGAAACAGTTTTAACAGATACAATAGCCCTTGCCAATTCCCGGAGCGATATTAAAGGGATCAACCGGAACATTGATTTACAGCAACTCAATGCACAAATGGAGTATGCCAAGCGCAAACCGGATTTTGGTATACAGGCGGCGCACATGCAAAGCTACGGCGGGTATGCCAATCAATATATCTTAATGGGTTCGGTAACCATCCCTATTGTTCCCTGGGCCTCTAAGGAATATAAGGCTAACCTGAAAGGCATCCGCTATGAAGTGGAAGAATTACAGCAAAAAAAACTGGATATATTGAACCAGGCGCAGGGGCAATTGGCGGGATTGCGAACGGATATGAGCAGCAAGAAAAGGCAGTTAAAAAACTACGAGCAAAACATCATTCCTGCTTTGCAAAATGGCTATAAAACGGTACTGCTGGCTTACGACCAAAACACAGGAGACTTACCATCGGTTTTGGACGGCATCAAAAGTTTACAAATGGTGCGCATGGAAGCTTTAGACCGTTTACAGGAACTATTAACCTTACAGGTAGCTTATGAAAGGGAATATGAAAGCAATTAAAATCATCTTATTGGTATTCATAGTAGTCCTCAGCGCCTGCTCGAACCCAAAACCAGCACCTGTTGCCGTTCAGGCAAAAAGCGGGGTAAAATATACCTGCCCGATGCATCCGCAGATATTGGAAGATCATCCCGGTAGTTGCCCGATTTGCGGTATGACCTTAGTTAAAAAGACAGGCCAGGCCAGTGAGGGAGCGGGCATCAGTTTAAATACGGTGTTGCAACCGGTCAATTCTTCGGTGGTTTCCACTATTAAGGCGATTGTACCGGATCAAAAGGAAATCCAGACCCATATTACAGCAGATGGCTATTTAGATTTTGATACGCGGACATTTAATAATATCGCATCCCGTTTTTCGGGACGCATTGAAAAAACTATACATCAAATATGCCTTCCAGGAAATCCATCAGGGGCAGCGCATTTTTGATATTTACAGCCCGGAACTGGTTACCGCACAGCAGGACTTAATTTTTATCAGCAAAAATTCAGCGCAGGAAGTTGCACTGGTCAATGCGGCCAAACAGAAACTGCTATTGTTAGGAATGACCAATGAGCAGGTTAACCAGGCGATTAAAACCGGGAAGCCGTTTTATAGCCTGCCGGTTTACAGCCCTTATGACGGCCATGTGCATGATGTGGCGCATAGCCAAATGGGCGGCGTTGGTGACCAAAAGGCGGCTTCGAATTTTGCTAATAACCTGCCTTTAGCTATTAAAGAGGGTATGTATGTTGAAAAAGGACAAACCTTGTTCAATGTGGTTAATCCGCACATGCTTTGGGCCATTATTAAAATTGACCGCTCTGATATGGCCGCTTTAAAATTAAACCAAGCCGTAAAAATAACCCTGCCGGATATGCCGGGTAAGATCATCAGCGGAAAGGTGAATTTTATTGAACCTGTTTTACAGGACGGTGATAAGACAACAAGCATCCGGGTTTATCTGGACAACATGGATCACGAGCTGAAAGTAAACAGCCTGGTCAAAGCTGAAATACAAACCGGGCAAACAAAGGGGCTATGGATACCACGCTCTGCATTAATTGATTTAGGCCGGACGCAGATCGTCTGGCTGAAAAAAGGGGCAGCCTACCAGGCACATCAGGTCATTATCGGTGGGATAAATGGTAATGAAATACAAATTAAAATGGGTTTAGCCATTACTGATAGCCTGGCATCAAATGCCCAATATTTAGCAGACAGCGAAAGCTTTATTAAAACGCAAAGCCATGAATAAATTGAAAATAGTAGTGTTGCTCTTAGTTTTAGTGGTTGCCGCCTGTAAGCAAAAACCGCAACAGGAAGCAAAGCAACAAAACAAAGCCTATTACACTTGCTCCATGCACCCGCAGGTACACGAGGAACACCCCGGCAATTGTCCTATTTGCGGGATGAAACTGATTAAGGTGGAACTTACTGGTACAGCCGGTACAAATTCCGATAAAATAACCCTGACGGCAACGCAGCTTCAGTTAGGGGGTATTCAGACAGATACCGTCCGCAATGAAAATATTGGCAGCGAAAAAACGCTTACAGGGACGGTAACCACCAATGAAAATACAGCCGCCGAGCTTAGTGCAAGAATAGCCGGTCGGGTACAGCAATTGTTTGTAAGAACAGTGGGGGAGAAAATAAGTGTTGGACAACCTGTTTATTCGATTTATAGCGAAGATTTGCAGGAAGCAGAGAAAGAATACCTGCTGGCTAAACAGCAGCAAAAAGTATTGCATAACCCGGACGTGGATTATCAGCAACTGATCAGCGCCGCTGAAAACAAATTACTCTTATGGGGCCTATCATCCGCACAGGTCAAAAACCTGGCGGCTTCAGGGAAGATTTCTGCCACGACAATTGTATTAAGTAAAGTCGGGGGCACCGTTAGTGATATTTCAGTCCATGAGGGCGATTATGTAACCGAGGGTATGTCTATTTTAAAAACACAGGCGTTAAATAATTTGTGGATAGAAGCACAGTTGTATGCCAGCGATGCCGGGAACTATAAAGAAAATGACCGGGTAAGTGTTGCCTTCCCTGATCTGAACGGGCAGGTGATCAACGGTAAAGTAGAATTTGTCAACCCCGAATTATCGGAAGCCTCTAAAGTAGATCTGATCAGGGTGAGCATCCCCAACCCGCAGGGGTTGATCCGGCCCGGTATGCTTGCGTATATTTCCATTGGCGGAAGTAGCACTCGTTCTTTAGCTGTACGGGCTTCTGCTATCCTTACCGATAGCAAGGGCAGCAAGGTATGGGTCAAAAATAGCGATGGCAGTTTCTCACCAAAAATGATCCAACCGGGTTCGGGCAATCCAAACTATGTGCAGGTGCTATCGGGTTTACATGCCGGTGATGTGGTTGTCACCAATGGTGCTTATTTACTAAATAGTGAGGCTATCTTTAAAAATGGCAATGATAACAACATGGCCGGGATGAAAATGTAAGTAATTAACATTTCTTTATGTGTAATTTCTGCAAACAAAAATCATTAATCATATAGTTTATTTCAATAACAATTCCTAAAAGTTGATAAATGATTCATCGCTATGAAATCAGCATATTTATATCTCCGCGTCAGCACAGATGAACAAAAAAGGAAAGGCTTTTCCTTGCCTGAGCAAGAGGATCGTTTATTGAAATACTGCGAGTTTAACAATATAGAGGTTAAGGGCATTCATCGTGAAGATTTTTCAGCAAAAAACTTTAATCGCCCGGAATGGAAAAAACTAATCGCTATAATCAAAAAGGATCGGGGAAAGGTTGAGAACAACATTTTGTTTATAAAATGGGATCGCTTCAGTCGCAATATTGAGTATGGCTATGAGATGATCGGCCTACTTCGCAAATACAATGCTACGGCAATGGCTATCGATCAACCAATTGATTTCACGGTACCGGAAAGTACAGTAATGCTTGCCGTGTATTTATCTATACCTGAAGCAGAAAATAGTAGGAGAGCGTTGAATACGGCTGACGGGATTCGAAGAGCAAAGATGTTGGGAAGGTATCCCAATAAGGCGCCTTTGGGTTTTACTAATCATACAGCCTTCGATGGCAAAAAGTATATCATTCCCAGTCAGCCAGAAGCTGATATCATCAAATGGTCATTTAAGCAGCTTGCAAAGAATTGCTTTAAAATTGAAGAGGTGAGAAAGATGGCTTGCGCTAAAGGATTGATATGTTCAAGATCAAGTTTTTGGAAACTTATACGCAATCCGGTTTATTGCGGATTTATTGTATTATCGCCAAAAGAGCATAAATCAGAATTGATCAAGGCCGTTCATGAACCACTTATCCCCGAATCGTTATTTTACGAAGTCCAAAACACAATAAACACAAAAAAGAAAATTGTCCGCAAATCAGACGAATTAAGTACAACTTTTTTTCTGAGAGGCTTTTTAATTTGTCCCGTTTGTGGACGAAAGCTTCGCGGTAGCTTTTCAAGAGGTTCGACAAAAAGATATCCTTATTATCATTGTTCAGGGGGATGTAAAATGAGAATTAAAGCGGAAATTTTAAATGATAATTACAATGCCAAATTGCAGCAATTACGGCTGTCTAACAATTCGACTGAATTGTTTAAGCTTATTCTGGAAGAAGTAAATTTAAGTACACAAAAAAACATATATATAAGAGAGCGTAAACTATTAATGAAAGAACTTGAAGAACAGCAGTTGTTACTTTCAAAGGCGCGAAAGCTGTTTGTAGCAAGCAAACTGAAATATGATGATTTTAAAGAAATAAAAAAAGAGTGTCTAATAATCAATGAAAGGCTGGGAAGTGGGCTAAAAAGTAATAGTGCACAGTTAAGCCACATTGAGCAACAATTTAAGATATCGGATAAAGCTCTTACAGATATTTTTTACGGCTATTCAGATTTCTATATAGCCGATAAAAAGCAAATTGTCACTATGATCCCACCTACGATTGTTGACATCAAAACTGCTGATGTCTCGCTAAAATTGAATAATGGCTTGGCAAAAATTCTATTATTAAAAAAATCATCTGAGACATTTGAGATGATTAATTCAAATGATCCATTAACAAACTTTACGGATAAAAAAGTCTCAATCAAGCGAGCAATTGCAATAATGGCCAAAAACAATATTCAAGTTAATGAAAATGAGGCAGGAATTATTGTAGATTTTCTATATAATATAGCCAAGACTTATAGCTTTGATAATGATAAAAAGGGCTATAACCTTAAGTGGAGGTCGAACCAACAAAAAACGCTGCAAATATCTTCTCAAGGAAACTTTTAAACCATATTACAAATCGGTCTAACAACCTTAATCGTAAAAATCGAACTTAGAATAGTCAAGTTACAAAAGCTTGACCATCAGAATTTTATTGGCATAAAAAAAGGAAACAATCACAATGGATTGTTTCCTTAAGTACCCAGCGCCGGAGTCGAACCGGCACGGTTTCCCACAGGTGTTTGAGACCAGCGCGTCTACCAATTCCGCCAGCTGGGCTTGCTGTTTTTCCGGGGGTGGATTTAAGTCCTCAGAAGCGGGAAGCAAATGTATTTAAACTCTCTTTAATTCGCAACAGGTATTTTTGTCGGTAATAAACATTTGCTATCTCATTAAGGCGGCTTTCTTTAGCGGTATCATCCAGTTGCTCATATCCTTTGGTTAAATTGGCCAGTTCTTCTTCAATATCGCTTTCAACAGCCAGTATTTCGGCTGTAACATGGCCCAATTCGTCGGCGTTGCCTACATCCATTAAACGCTCATTAATATCCATTACTTCCATTAAAAAATCAGCCGGAAGCTGGGGCTTGGCCCCATCAGAAACCAGGTCATGTAACCGCAATATATATTCCAGCCGTTTGGTATCGTCAGAAAGTGTTTGGTAGGCTTTATTATTTATGGTGGATAGCTCTAATATTTCTACCTGCTTCGCTTCATCCTCATTCGCATAAAAATCAGGATGATATTGTTTGCTTAACTCATAAAACTTTTTTTTGAGTGCGGCCCGGTCGGGATTAAATGATTCAGGTATAGCGTAAAAGTCAAAATAATTGATCATTCGGTAAAGTTATACGTTTTATGTGGTACGTTATATGTTGGCACAAAAAAACGTAAAACTTATAACGTATTACGTACAACCCCTAAAAAATCTATATTTGCCTAAAATAACCTCTATTATGCTATTTGAACAAATGCGGCAAAAGCCGTTTTTTATATTGGGTCCATGTGTAATGGAAAACCAGGAGCTTTTATACCAGGTTGCCGATAAGGTGGTCGAAATAGGGCAGAAGTACCCGGTACAGGTTATATTTAAATCGTCGTTTGATAAGGCTAACCGTACTTCTATCCATTCATACCGCGGCCCGGGCATTGAAAAGGGGATGGAAATGCTGCAAAAGGTAAAAGAGAAGTTCGACTTACCCGTTACTACCGATATACACGAGCCTTACCAGGCCGCTATTGCTGCCGAAGTGGTTGATATATTGCAAATACCCGCGTTTTTATGCCGCCAAACCGACCTGTTGGTGGCCGCGGCCAAAACAGGAAAGATAGTAAATGTTAAAAAGGCCCAGTTTTTATCGGGGCAGGATATGTTTTACCCTGCCCAAAAGGTTGTTGAGGCAGGTAATACCCAGGTGATTTTAACCGAGCGCGGCAATATGTACGGCTATAACAACCTGGCCGTTGATTTCAGGAATATATTTGATATGAAAGCCTTCGGCTATCCCGTTTGTATGGATTGTACGCATTCGGTACAGCGCCCGGGCGGGGCGGGGGGCAAAACCGGCGGCGACCGTACCTTTGTGCCCATGATGGCACTTGCTGCCAAGGCTTTCGGCGCCGATGGCTATTTTATGGAGACACACCCCGACCCCGATAATGCTTTAAGTGACGGCCCTAATATGGTTAAACTACATGAATTAGAAGAGGTGATTAGGCCTTTGATAGGGTAGAGGTTTTACGTGTGACGTTATACGTTGTACGTAAATTATAAATAAACAAAAAAACGTATAACGTACCACGTCAAACGTACAACATATAATGAAAGATATTGCCAAAAGGGTTTTTAATGTTGAAATAGAGTCACTGCAGCATGTTGCCGGGTTGATAGACGATTCGTTTACAGCTGTTGTGCAGGCTATATTGAATAATACCGGTAAGGTTATCGTGGTGGGTATTGGCAAGTCGGGCCTTATTGGTAAAAAAATAGCAGCCACTTTATCAAGTACAGGTACGCCAAGTTTTTTCCTGCATCCCGGCGATGCGTTCCATGGCGATTTGGGTATTGTTGGCGCGAATGCACCGGTAATATTAATATCCTATTCGGGTGAGACGGATGAAGTGCTTAAAATTATCCCCTTTTTAAAATGGAACAAAAACCTGCTGATCAGCATAACAGGTAACCCTAATTCAACTATCGCTAAAAATAGCGACCATCATTTAAATATAAAAATTACCCGTGAGGCTTGTCCGCTGGCTTTGGCGCCCACCTCATCAACCACGGCTGCATTAGTAATGGGCGACGCATTGGCCATAGCGCTCATGGAATCGCGGAAGTTCCAGGAGGAAGATTTCGCGCGCTTTCATCCCGGGGGCAGCCTGGGGCGCAAATTGCTCAGTAAGGTGAAAGATTTTATGCGGGTTGATAACTTACCGTTTATCACAAAGGATGCTTCTTTTACGGATGTACTGTTGCGTATGTCGGAAGGCAAACTGGGGATGGTAATAATAGGTAACGCGGCCCATGTGGAAGGGGTAATTACTGATGGCGACCTGCGCCGGGCACTATTGAAAAATCCGGATACCTCCAAACTATCAGTTACGGATATGATGACCACTAACCCGGTAATTGTTGATGGCGACGAATTCATCAGCCAGGCCGAGCAGCTAATGATGGAAAAGAAAATAACCAATGTGTTGGTAGGTTCAGCCCAAAACCGGAGCTTAACAGGTGTTTACCAGATATATAACCAGTAATTTACCATGGCTGTTTTTTACGACCAGCTAAACCGCGAAGTAAACCTACCATCGGTACCCAAAAGAATAATTTCTATAGTACCCTCACAAACCGAAATGCTATTTTATTTGGGGTTAAACGAAGAAGTTATCGGTATAACTAAATTCTGTATCCACCCGGCTGATAAATTTAGCAGGGTCACCAAAGTTGGCGGCACCAAACAATTAAATATAGCCAAGATAAAAGAGTTAAAACCCGACCTGATTATAGCCAATAAAGAAGAAAATGAAAAAGGGCAAATAGAAGAATTAATGAACGTTTGCCCGATTTGGATAAGCGACATCAGTAATTTGAATGAGGCTTTGGATATGATAAATAAAGTAGGGGAACTGGTTGGACGTATAACACAGGCACAGGCATTGGTAAGCGCAATAAAACAACAATTTGACGAGTTTATTACCCGCCCTTTGAATTTACCGACCGCCTATTTAATATGGCGAAAACCTTATATGGCAGCAGGCACAGCTACCTTTATTAACAGTATGCTGCAACATTGCGGCTTAACAAATGCTTTTACTGAAAGCCGCTACCCGGTAGTTAACAAACAAATGCTGATCGATGCCTGCCCTGATGTGGTATTACTGTCATCAGAGCCTTATCCGTTCGCGCAGAAACACATCGATGAGTTTAAATTTTTTTTGCCCAATGCCAAAATACTTTTGGTTGACGGCGAAATGTTTTCGTGGTATGGAAGCAGGTTATTGTATGCGCCTGTTTATTTGGGTGGGTTGGTTGAGTTGGTGAGTGGTGAATAATGAGTAGTCAGTTATTGTTTTATTTCACCATTGACAACTCACTATTCACAAAATTCCCTATCTTTGCCACTCTAAAAAAAATCCTAACTGCGGAAGTGGCGTAATTGGTAGCCGCACCAGACTTAGGATCTGGCGCCGCGAGGCGTGGGGGTTCGAGTCCCTTCTTCCGCACAAAAAAGCCGTTAATCTAATAGTTAACGGCTTTTTAATTTCCTTCCCGTAATTTTTTTATCTCCAGCTCCGATTTATGGTGGATAACAGCTTTTTTCAATAGCGCATTGGTGCGCAGCATTTTGGTAAATAATTGCAGTTTTTCCATATCGGGCCTGTAAATATCCATTTTTAACCGTTCGGTTTCGGTTAGTCGGAGTATATTTTCAGGGTTAATTATATCTTTTTTTACATTTGCCATACTACACTAATATAAAAAAATTATAAATTACTATATATTATGGAAATTAAACGCAGCGGCTCACAACCATCAAGCCAGGGCCCCGCAGAATACTTTACCGGCACCGTACGCATCGATCCGCTTAATAGCCCACCCGAACCGGCCCGCGTTGTAATGGCGCTGGTTACCTTTGAGCCCGGCGCACGTACCGCCTGGCATACTCACCCGTTGGGACAGACCTTAATTGTGACCGCAGGAACCGGCTGGGTTCAGCGTGAAGGGGAGGCAAGAGAAGAAATTAACGAAGGGGATGTGGTGTACTTTTTTCCCGGCGAAATGCACTGGCACGGGGCCACCGCTACAACCCCGATGAGCCATATTGCCGTGCAGGAAAAGTTAAATGGTATTGCGGTTGATTGGATGGGGCAGGTAACAGATGAACAATATAACAAACTATCTTAAATAATAAGTGGCAAACAACCCAAACGAATTGAGCCCTCCTATTTTGGAGGCATACGTATGAAAACTCTCATTTATTTGTATGCTGAATTTATTTGAGATAGGGTATCTGAAAGAAGCGCCGGCCTCTAATTGTAAGGTAAGATGATTATAAAAGGCTATATAGCCGCCTGTAATTGCATCTACATAGACTTTATTTTTTATTTTAAATAATTTTGAATAACCTCTAAAGCCTGTATTCACCACTACCGTATCATTTGATCTCGATTTCATCATTATAAAAGCTGCTCTCTGATTCATATTTCCCACACCGACCTCGATATTATACCGATAAATTCCACCCAAAGAAGTGAAACCGGATGAGATGTAGGGTTGAGGGCTTTGCGAAAATGCTTTAATACACGATATTAAAAACACAGTTAAAATGTACTTCTTCATGATGGTTTATTGGGTTGATTTTCAGTAGTATATATTTTTTTAATTCGGTTATACGCATTTGATTGCACAGAGGTTATATTTTATAAATCAATAAAGCAGCTGTATTTCATATTTATCAGTTGGAATAGCCGAGTTTAGGGCTTGTTTCTGCATTCTTTCTGTTCTTCGTTTAGCCGTCCGTTCTGTTAACTTTGCCCCTAATGAAATGGATGAAGAAATGCCGGTGCTTTTCACGCGGGCTTGTTTATCTTTTCAGAAATTACATCAATGCAGTTTCCTACATTGTACATTTTTTCGGCAGCGTCAAAATCAATTTCAATATTGTATTGCGCTTCCGCGTCAATAATAATATCAACCAGGTTGGCCGAGTTGATATTTAAATCTTTTATAAGGTCGGTTTTTTCATTGATCCCATCTAACATCGCTTTGCTTTCGGTATACGGGGCCAGCACTTTCTTAAGTTCAATTAAAATTTCTTTTCTGTTCATTAGTTGTTCTTATATTTTGAAATAATTAAACAGCTGTTAACATCGCCAAAACCAAAATTAGCTTTCGCAACAGTGTTAATCACCTTGTCTACCTTCACTGTTGGCAAATTGTTTGCCCCAATTATATCTAAAATTTCCGGGATTGGGTCTTCCAGGTTCAAATTAGGGTGAACAAAGTTATATTTTAACTGCAATACTGCCGCAACTGTTTCAATTGACCCTGCCGCGCTTAGCGAATGCCCTATCATTGATTTTAATGAGTTAACAAACGGAAAATCGCCCCCGGTACGTTCTAACGCCCGTGCCCAGTTTTGAATTTCCAGTTTATCGGCAATGGTAGCGGTTAAATGGCCGCTTATCAAATCTATATCAGCAGCGGTAATACCCGAACCGGCCATTGCTTCCCTGATGCACCTAACCACGCCATCCGGCCCGGGGGCTGTCATGCTGCCGCCGTTTCTCTGTCCGCCCGAATTGGTTGATCCCCCTAATATTTCGCCGTAAATTTTAGCACCGCGCGCTAAAGCAAAATCCAGGTCCTCCAATACCAGCGCGCCTGCGCCCGATCCCGGTACAAAACCACCCGCCGATAAACTCATAGGGCGCGATGCTTTTTGGGGCTCATCATTAAATTTGCGCGATAGTACCCGCATAGAATCAAATCCGCCAAAAACATAACGGTCAACATATTCGCTGCTGCCAACTACCATACGTTTGGCCATACCATATTTTATATACTCATATCCCATTAAAATAGACTGTGTGCCTGTGGCACAGGCCGCAGAATTGTTAATGATCTTATTACCAAGGCCCAACCTGCCCGAAATATAGGCGGTGATGCCGCTGTTCATTATCTGCTCAACAACCCGTGAACCCAGTTTCTTCGATTCTTTGGCGTCAACGCGGGTTATAGCAATTTTTATTACATCAGTATCGGCAACACTGCTGCCAAATACACAGCCGGTTTCCCAAAGAGTATCGTCGCTTACAATTTCATTGCCCGCGTCTGTCCACGCATCAAGGGCGGCTTTTATACCGTAGGCAATGCCTTTACCTTTTAAGCCGTACAGGCTGGTTTCGGTAATATAGTT
>Ga0206932_1120_pt2 | contig 12508 bp, 9 predicted proteins | sample Alteio_BWOrgHeat_18_FD_153244 | JGI IMG/M metagenome (GOLD analysis project Ga0206932, IMG submission 153244) | Enriched cells from forest soil in Barre Woods Harvard Forest LTER site, Petersham, Massachusetts, United States -... | ecosystem: Environmental > Terrestrial > Soil > Temperate forest > O...
CGCGCCCAACCCGCGCCGAAGTAAACGACGTTGCCAACTCGGTATTGGATGGCGCCGACGCGGTTATGCTGAGCGGCGAAACATCGGTTGGCGAGTTCCCGCTGATTGTGATTGAAACAATGGCCAAAATTGTACGTAATGTGGAAGAACTTGGCTATCCTTATAATTCTCCCAAAGAAACCCATTTAGATACAACTTCACCGGGGTTCCTGAGCAATGCAGTGTGCGAATCGGCGGTTTACCTGGCCGGCCATACCAATGCAGTGGGGGTAGTATGTATGACCATTTCGGGTTATTCGGCATTCCAAATTTCAAGCTACAGGCCAAAGGCCCGCAGTTTTATTTTCACATCAAACAAACACCTGCTAAACGCGCTGAGCCTGCTTTGGGGTGTACGTACTTTTTATTACGATAAGGAGGAAAGTACCGACCAAACCATAAGCGATGTAAACAACATACTTAAAGCCGAAAACCTGGTATTAGCAGGCGATGTGGTTATTAATACTGCCGCCATACCTATTGTTAAACATGGCAAAACCAATATGCTTAAGGTGACGGTTATTGAGTAGATAATGGTGAGTAGTGAATGTTTATTACTTATTGACAATTCACCACTGCCTACTCACTAATAGATCTCTGCAATACAAACCTTAAAAAAAACTATATCAGGGTTGCCAAAATAATAATCCCAGTATATTCTTAATATTTCCATAACGTTAATTATTTATAGCGTTTCAACTTTCGACTGCATTGCTTTGTTAAAGTTTAATGAAGTATTCCGCAATCCTTATCATCTTTCTCAATAATCAAGCCGAATATAGGTTAAATCTATTTAAAAAAATTGTTAATTATAATTTTCCACACCATTAATTAGCTGTAAACTACTTATTTAACCCTTCGTGCAACAAATCAAGGTATGTACTCCACAGGGTGTGGAAAACTCTGAATAGGCATTCATCCTGCATAAAATTAGATTTGATTTAAAACCCCTAAAATGTTTTTACCGGGTTTTAATACTTATTAATTCATACGGATATGGGCGAGAAACCGACAAAAAAACCTGCAAATGCAGCTAAAGGACTGAAAGTTGACAGGTACTTTAGCAAAGAAGGCATTAATGTATATGATCTTTTCAAATACGAGACGCGATCGTCGGTTATCCGTAACCCCGCGGGCGATGCCGTATTTGAAATGAATGATGTAGAAGTACCATCAACCTGGTCGCAGGTTGCAACCGATATACTCGCCCAAAAGTATTTCCGTAAGGCGGGCGTTCCGCAAGCTGATGGCTCAACGGGCTCAGAAAAAAGCATTAAACAGGTTGTACACCGCATGGCCGGTTGCTGGAAAGCATGGGGTACACGCTATGGTTACTTTGCTTCACCAAAGGATGCCGATATATTTTATGACGAAATAGTTTATACACTAACCGGTCAGCTGGCTGCGCCAAACTCGCCGCAATGGTTTAATACCGGCCTGCATAGCTCATACGGCATCACAGGGAAACCACAGGGGCATTATTATGTTGACCCCGGTACAGAACTGCTTAGCAAATCAACATCGGCTTATGAGCGCCCGCAGCCCCATGCCTGCTTCATCCTTTCGGTTGATGACGACCTGGTAAACAAGGGCGGCATTATGGACCTTTGGGTGCGTGAGGCCCGCATATTTAAGTACGGATCGGGCGTGGGCACTAATTATTCAAAAATCCGCGGAGATAACGAGAAACTTTCAGGCGGCGGCCATTCATCGGGCCTCATGTCGTTTTTAAAAATAGGCGACCGTGCTGCGGGGGCCATTAAATCGGGCGGCACTACCCGCCGCGCGGCTAAAATGGTTTGTCTTGACCTTGACCACCCCGAAATTGAAAGCTTTATAAACTGGAAGGTTGAAGAAGAGAAAAAAGTTGCCGCATTAATAGCAGCCGGTTATCCGTCAGACTACGAGGGCGAAGCCTACCGTACCGTATCGGGACAAAACTCCAATAACTCGGTGCGCATACCTAACAGCTTTTTCCGTTCATTAAAAAATGGCGCCAACTGGGACCTTACCAGCAGGATGACAGGAAAAGCTATTAAATCGGTCCCGTCGCAAAAACTATGGGATGATATTGCTTTTGCCGCGTGGGCCTGTGCCGACCCCGGCGTACAGTTTGACAGCACCATTAACGAGTGGCATACATGCCCCGAAGGCGGCCGCATTAACGCGTCAAACCCTTGTTCAGAATATATGTTCCTTGATAATACAGCCTGTAACCTGGCTTCTATTAACCTGGCGCATTTTTTTGATACTAAAACCCGCGCATTTGATGTGCAGGGCTTTGAACATACCTGCCGCATATGGACCATTGTGTTGGAAATATCGGTACTAATGGCGCAGTTCCCGTCAAAGGAAGTAGCGCAATTATCATATGATTACCGCACTTTAGGTTTAGGATATGCTAATTTAGGTTCGGCCTTAATGGTAAACGGCATCCCTTACGACAGCGATAAGGCCCGCGCCATAGGCGGGGCAATAACGGCTATTATGACAGGCACCGCTTACGCTACTTCGGCCGAGATGGCCCGTGAATTAGGCGCATTCAGCAGGTACCAGGACAATAAGCAACATATGCTGCGTGTAATGCGCAACCATCGCTACGCGGCGTATAACTCGGTAGAGAATTACGAAGGGCTGGAAATTCTGCCCCCCGGAATTGACCAGAAAAACTGCCCCGACTATTTGCTCAGCGCAGCCTGCAATGCCTGGGATAAGGCGGTTAATATGGGTGAGCAATATGGCTACCGCAACGCGCAAACCACGGTTATTGCCCCAACAGGAACAATAGGTTTGGTAATGGACTGCGACACTACCGGCATTGAACCCGATTTCGCGTTGGTGAAGTTTAAAAAATTATCGGGCGGCGGTTATTTTAAAATTATTAACCAGGCCGTACCCGAAGCATTAAGCAATCTGGGCTATAACAAACAGGAGGTTACTGCTATAGTTAACTATGCCAAAGGCGCGGCAACATTAAAAGGCGCCCCGCATATTAATACTGATACACTTAAGGCCAAAGGTTTTACAGATGAGGAACTGGAAAAACTGGATAAGGGCCTGGCTTCGGCTTTCGAGATCGGCTTTGCTTTTAATATATGGAGCCTGGGCGAAGACTGTTTAAAACGGTTAGGAATGACTGCCGACCAGTACAACGCGCCTGATTTTAATGTATTGCGCGTATTAGGTTTTAACAGGAAACAGATAGCCGAAGCAAACGAATATATTTGCGGCACCATGACTATTGAGGGCGCCCCTTACTTAAAAGAAGAGCATTACCCTATATTTGATTGCGCAAATAAATGCGGTGCAACCGGCGAACGCTATATTCATGCGCACGGCCATATTAAAATGATGGCATCGGCACAGCCTTTTTTATCGGGGGCTATATCAAAAACCATTAACTTGCCCCATGAGGCTATAGTTGACGAGATCAAAGAATGCTATGAACTATCATGGCAATTAGGCTTAAAGGCAAACGCACTATACCGCGACGGCTGTAAACTTTCGCAGCCATTATCAACCAAATCAGACACGAAGGAGGAAGCCGATGATAAAATTGAAACTGTAGAAGAAGTATTGGGCGAAGCAGCTAACGCGAAACTGAGCGACCTGACCTCTGAACAGGTTATTGAAGCAGCCATGGCTATTATGGACAAATCAAAAGATACCAACTTTATGCGCCAGCTTTCGCGGGTGGTGCAAAAAAAGAGTTTGCCTTATAAGCGCCGCGGTTATACCCAAAAAGCAAGTATTGACGGGCAAACCGTATTTGTACGCACCGGCGAATATGAAGATGGTACTTTAGGCGAGATATTTGTTGATATGCATAAAGAAGGCGCTACCTTCCGCTCGTTAATGAACTGCTTTGCCATAGCGGTTTCGGTTGGTTTGCAATACGGTGTTCCGTTAGAAGAATATGTAGAGAAATTTACTTTTACCCGCTTTGAGCCTGCCGGCATGGTAGTTGGCCATGCCAATATAAAAAGCTCGACCTCTATTATTGATTATATTTTCAGGATGCTGGGTTATGAATACCTTGACCGCACCGACCTGGTACACGTTATTACCCAAAAAGGATTTATCGATAACCCCCAAATGGCTAATGAAGATTTTAATACGGATGAAACAAATATTTATACGCCGGCCGAAAATGAAATGACCCATGACGGCGGCAGTAAAAGACAATTAAGTGTTGACCTGAGCATGGGCGTACAAAGCGACGCGCCTGCTTGTAATGTATGCGGGCATACTACTATACGCTCAGGCACCTGTTATAAATGCTTAAACTGCGGCAACTCCATGGGATGCAGTTAACAGGCTAACGCATAAACTTTTACCATTTGTTTTTTAAAAGCCCCTTCGATGGAAGGGGTTTTTTTGGTTTTTAAAACTGCATATTTAGTTGATTGTAATTTTATTGTTACATAAATTTTTATATATATTGCACTTTAATTATATTAGCTGTAGATTAAACCCCAATTGAAAAGTTGATTAAACATGTGTGGAGATATGCCCTTATGGCATATGCAGCGCTTTTAAGCGCCGGGATGGTATATGGACAAGATAAACAGGATTCGCCCCAGGAATTAAGGCGGCAAACTGATGCCAAAGAGGTAATAAGTAGTTTTTTCAGCAAAAAACATAGTGTCGATACCTCCGAAAAAAGACCTTCTTATTTTTCTACACTCCCCTCCGGTGGTTTTAACCCAAGCGTAGGTCTTTCCCTTGGCATAACATCAACCGGCGGAAAAATATTTGGCAACCCTGAAACCACGACATTTTCGGTAATTAATGCAAATGCCTACGCGTCAACGTTTGGCCTGCTATCACTTGAAGTCAAGAATAATATATTCACTAATAACGATCTGTTCAACATACAAGGGGGGCTGCAGGTTGGTAAAACAGTAGCGCTTGATTATGGGGTGGGTACCGGCCGGAAAGTTCAGGGCGATGGTACTTTTTCATTAAATGATTTTCCGCTCGACAATAACCCGGATGTTTTCCCCATTAAATTCGCTTATCTTAAATTTTCAGAAAGATTATACCGAAAAGTGTTTGAGCATGTATATGCAGGCGGCGGGGTTATTTTTGATAAATACAGTAATATTGATGACGAACGGAAAACCGGAGCCAATATTAATACCCATAATTTCAGGTATAGCACACTCCATGATTACCCGTCTTCGGGTTATTCAGACAACGGAATGTTGTTTAACGTAGAGTATAACTCGCGCGACCAGATCAACCGGCCGTACAAGGGGATATATGCCGATATTGTTTTAAGGGTGAACCAGGGATGGATGGGAAGCGAGCATAATTCGGTACAATTAAAAACCGAATTCAGGAAATACTTTAGCTTATCAAAAGCTAACCCCGAACATGTGCTGGCATTCTGGTATTGGGCCAGCTATTTAGTTAGCGGCAGTATACCCTATTTAGAGCTCCAGGGAACAGGCAGCGACCCCGCTAACCGTATTGGCCGGGGCTATACTATAGGCCGTTTTAAGGGGACTTCATTTGCATACGGCGAGGGTGAATACCGGTTTCCGATCACCAGCAATAAACTATTTAGCGGGGTTGTTTTTGCCAATGAAGAAACAGCCAGTAACAGCACCAATTCTATTAAACTGCTTGAATATATGGAGCCCGGTGCAGGCGTAGGTTTACGTATATTATTTAACAAATACACACGCTCAAACCTTTGTATTGATTACGGTATAGGCAACTACAACTCAAGCGGGCTGTTCCTGGGGTTGAACGAGGTTTTTTAAATTTTTATTTCAGGCATTCAACCTGCCTTCATGCGCATCGGTAGAGGTTATACCTCCTTCGGGAAGGCTGCGGTGCGGCCTGTTTAAAACGGGTGAGCCTTCAGCAAAAACACCTTTAATTAGCAATACGAGTCCAAACAAAAAATGCGGCCACCATATTTCCGAAGAAAAAGCATAGATCCATGGTAAGGCCAATAAAAACGATCCCATAAAAATATCAATACAGTTTTGCATTTGCATGGGCAAAACTTTCAGAAACCCCAACGGGTTATCGCTGAAAATTGCCATAATAAACTGCAGCCATCCAATATATAGAGGCACTAATAAACCGGCAGCTATTGTTACATGCAAAAAGCCAAATAACCACGGAGATAGAATTAACAGCAATGCTGCCGCGTAGTTTATAAATCCGTAAAATGTTCTTGAAATAAATGGTTTCATTATATATTAATTTGGTGACTATCCGTCGCCAAAAATAATAATTTATACAGAAAATCCTTAGTTTAAATTTAAAAAAGAGGGGCTGCTTAAAAGCAACCCCTGATAAATTTAAGCGAAATAATATTTTTGTTAAACTTTTAAACCTGTGTACGCTACCGAGCTTTATAATTATGCTTTTGCTACAGCTGATTTTTTTACAATTTTTGAAGCAATGAACGAGAAAAGCCCGAGTATGATCCCAAATCCCGCACCAAATGCCGGTCCGAATACAAGCATCATCATTCGCGGATGGCTGCCGGTATACATGGCCGCCATATCAGCATGGTTTGCAGTGTAGGTGGAATAAAAGAAACCATGTGCGCCGGTTATCCATACGCAATTAACCATACTCACTAAAAAGCCGTGTAAAAAATATTTACCCGGTGCAGCTTTAGCAATGGTATACGCGCAAAAAACAAATATTACCAGCCAAAAAGCCCATTCGATTTTTTCGGGGATCAGGGATATGGTGGCGAAAGCCATTATCAACCCGAAAATAGATAGTTGAAAGATAAGTTTCCAGTTCATAATTTGATTATTTTTATATAAATGTAAATAATAATCAATACAATCCAATGATATACAATCAAATATATTTAAACAAAAAGATTTACGAAGTTTTATCAGCTTCGTAAATCCTGGCACTGGTGAATGGTGATAAGTAAATGTATTAGGTGATTTAGTTATTTTTAACAGGCTGCCCTCCGGTTCCTGTAGGTTTCTTTAAAGCATCGGGAGTGTTGTTATTATTGCCTGCCAAAGTAAAGTTTACCGCTATACTATATGAAGTTCTTACCGGTTTGCCTTTTTGATAACCCGGTATCCATTTAGGTGATGAGGTTAATACCCTTACTGCCTCCTGGCCTGAACCATAACCCGCATCGCGGGTTACTTGTATGTCTGATAAGCTGCCATCTTTTTCAACCACAAACTGAACAATTACCTTTCCTGTTATATTTGCCTTGCTCATGGCATCGGGATATTTGATATTCTCATGCAAAAACTCAGAAAATTTATCATCCCCTCCCGGAAAAGCAGGTGGTATTTCAGTTGTTGAGAAGAGTTTATTTGCATCAGCTTCGCCTGCCGGTGCGCTTTGCGAATTTGTAAAACTTATTGGTACTGTGAAACCAAGTTTTACGGGTTTGCCATTTTGATAGGCCGGCTTCCATTTGGGCGACAATGCCATTACCCGCTCAGCCTCTTGTTCCGAACCATATCCAGGGCCGTCTACCGCTTTAATATGCGAAATTGTGCCATCTTTTTCTATAATAAATTCAACAAGCACAGTGCCATGTATATTTGCCTCGCGCATAGCATCGGGATATTTGATATTTTGCCTTAAAAAATCTGCAAAGGAACCGGGAAATTGGGGCCTGTTTTCAATTGAAGTAAATTTATCGCTGCCTGCCGATTTTGTGCTATCTATCTTTAACTCATTTATGTTCTTATTATAATTTTCCACGTACTGATCTACGGCGACAGCTTCCTGGTCGGGTATTTTAGCATGATCTGTAATACCGGCAACGGCGCTTTCCGCAGCCGTCGAAAATACTTTTTCCGTTTTATTGTTAATAGCGTTAACGGCTTTGCTGTTATTTACAGTAGCTGATGAAAACACCAGCATTAACATAAACAGAGGGGCCGATAACCCGTATTTAATAAGCGAAATGCGGTGCGACTTGTTTTTTTGAAGCATCCGGATACGCTGTTTTAACAGCGTATGGTTATAAAAGGGGTTTACCAGCGTATGCGTGGGCACGTTAAAAGTCTGGCTTAACAGCAGCAGGGCGTAATCAGCTTTATCAGTGCCCCTTTGAACAACATGCCTGTCGGCAATAAACTCATGAATGTATTTAATGGCGAACCGGTAAAGGTACACCACCGGGTTAAACCAGTTAATGATCATTACCGTTTCAATGATCATTACATCAACCGAATGCCATTGGCGGGCATGAACCTGTTCATGTTTAGCAATAATGCCCGATTTATCCTGGTTCTCGCCCAGGCTTATTTTTTTAAAAAAGGAATATGCTGCCGATGGCGAAGGCTTTTCTATGGCTTTTTTTAATATGAACAGCTGCCATAACAGCCTTAATACTAAAAACAAAGTTACACTTATATATATGCCATTAAACACCTCGCCTATGGTTAACGTGTTTTGCACCGGTATAAAACTATATACTATGATGGGGTTGTGTACTACCAGGCTATTGTTAATGGTGTTTTGCACCTGTTGCGTAATAAACAGGTTTTGTACCCAGTTTGATTGTATGAGCGGTATGGCAAACGAAAGCAGGGAGGCGGCTATTAAATAAATGCGGTTAAGCTGGAAAAAAGTTTCCCTGCGCAGTAATAGGGCATAAAAGCCGAAAAATAATACCAGGTAAAAATTTACCAGTAATAAATAATGCCACCAGCTCATAGTTGCTTATTTGTTTTTTAACTTTTCAATCAGTTTCATGATCTCATCAGCCTCCTTCAAATCTATCTTTTCTTTTCTTACGAAATAGGAGAACATATGTTGTACCGAATTATCAAAATAGCCGTTCATCAGCTTATCGGTAGCAAAGTTCTGATAATCTTCCTTGCTTATCAGCGGGTAATACTCGTGGCTTTTGCCATGCGCCGTATAACTCACAAAGCCTTTCGCTTCCAGTATCCTGATAATGGTAGATACTGTGTTGTATGCAGGCAACGGTTCGGGCAACTGGGCCATCACGTCTTTTACAAAACCCTTTTTTAACTGCCAGAGTATCTGCATTAATTGTTCCTCGGCACGGGTCAGTTCTTTAATTTCCATTGGGGTGGTTTTTTGGTTTGCAATTATAATTTATATCTAAATGTACTATATTAAATTCATGTTTTTAATTGATGTTTTTTTTATCAGCAGGTTTCTTTAAATTCCGGGTGGTGACCAATATAACACCATTGTTCGCTTCGGCCCCGTATATTGTTGCCGAAGCATCTTTTAATATTGAAAAACTTTCGATGGCATTCGGATCCAATTGATCAAAGGACTTCTTATCCCTAACAACTCCGTCTATTACATATAACGGCGATCGTTTATCCGCAGTGGTATCTTTGAAGCCCCTTGCATCAATATATCCTTTTTCATTAACGTGCAATCCCGAATTTTCAATTACTTTTCCAATACGTATGCGTTTTGTTGTATCAGTAATTGCTCCCGTAGGGCCGGCTTTTTGTAAAGTAAAGTTTATAGGCACCGTAAACATTACCCTTACCGGCCTGTTGTTCTGAATACCCGGTTTCCATTTAGGCGACACACTCATAACCCTTATCGCTTCGTTCATCATATCCTCGCTCGGGCCGCGTAGGGCCCTGGTCCCTGAAATGCTCCCATCCTTTTCAACAACGAATTGGATGTAGACCTTTCCCTCTGTTTTACTTGCCTTATCGGCAGCAGGGTAATGAATGTTTTTGGCGAGAAAACCAGAAAATTCCCGCATTCCTCCCGGAAACTCGGGCTGCACCTCAACCTGCGCATAAATTCTGTTCTCATCGGTTGAAACAGTCGATGATAATCCGGGCGCTTTAGCGGCGGGTAATGTATTTGATGTGTTTAAGGTAAAATTTATGGGTACCGTAAACATTACCCTTACCGGGTTGCCATTTTGAATACCCGGTTTCCATTTGGGCGAAAGGCCCAAAACCCTTACCGCTTCACTCATTAATGTAGCGCTTGGGCCGCGTACGGCATTAATATTAGTTAAACTTCCATCCTTTTCAACAATAAACTGAACGAAAACTTTTCCGGTTATTTTATTTTCCCGGTCAATAGCGGGGTAACGGGTGTTGTTTGCAAGAAACTTAAAAAAATCCATCGTCCCTCCCGGAAATTGAGGCATGGTTTCGGTTTGCGCATAAACCTTATTGTTGTTTGGAACCGTATCAGTAACAGCAACGCGGCCGATTACCGGTTCGTTAATTATATTGTCGGGTATTTTGGCATGATCTGTTATAATGGTAAAAGCATCTTCGGCGGGTGTTGAAAATACAGTTTCTGTTTTTTTATTTATGGCATTAACTGCCTTGCTGTTATTTACAGTGGCCGACGTAAATACCATCATCAGCATAAATAATGGGGCCGATAAACCATATTTAGCAAGCGCAATGCGGTTAGAGTTATTTTTATACAACATCATAATGCGTTTTTTTAATAAAGTGTGATTATAAAAAGAGTTTACCAGCGCATGGGCGGGTACATTAAAAGTTTGGTTTAACAGCAGCAGGGCATAATCGGCTTTATCGGTGCCCCGTTGAACAACGTGCCTGTCGGCAATAAACTCATGGATGTATTTAATGGCGAAACGGTACAGGTATACCACCGGGTTAAACCAGTTAATGATCATTACGGTTTCAATGATCATTACATCAACCGAATGCCACTGGCCGGCATGAACCTGTTCATGTTTAGCAATTATGCCCGATTTATCCTGGTTTTCGCCCAGGCTTATTTTTTTGAAAAACGAATATGCTGCCGATGGCGATGGCTTTTCTATGGCTTTTTTTAATATGAGCAGCTGCCATAGCAGCCTTAATACTAAAAACAGGGTAATGGCTATGTACACCCCGTAAAATAGCTGGCCCATAGTTAGTGCGCTTACAGGGGTTGGTGTAATAGTATACCCCATTACTGCCGGGCCATTATATAGGGTGTACTGTACCTCTTTGGTAATAAACAGGCCCTTTACCCAGTCTGACTGTATGAGGGGTATAGCAAACGAAAGCAGGGAGGCGGCTATTAAATAAATGCGGTTAAGCTGGAAAAAAGTTTCCCTGCGCAGTAATAAAGCATAAAAGCCGAAAAATAATATCAGGTAAAAATTTACCAATAATAAATAATGCCACCAGCTCATAGTAAGTTAACTTTGGGGGGATTTTAACTTTTCAATCAGTTTCATGATCTCATCAGCCTCCTTCAAATCTATCTTTTCCTTTCTCACAAAATACGAGAACATATGTTGTACCGAATTATCAAAATAGCCGCTCATCAGCTTATCGGTAGCAAAGTTCTGATAATCTTCTTTGCTTATCAGCGGGTAATACTCGTGGCTTTTGCCATGCGCCGTATAACTCACAAAGCCTTTCGCTTCCAGTATCCTGATAATGGTGGATACCGTGTTGTATGCAGGCAATGGCTCGGGCAATTGGGCCATCACATCTTTTACAAAACCCTTTTTTAACTGCCAGAGTATCTGCATCAATTGTTCCTCGGCACGGGTCAGTTCTTTAATTTCCATTGTTTGGTGGGTATTTGAAATTGATTTGGGTGTATAAACTAAACGAATATATTAGTTATAATTTAAATATGCAACTACTTTATTAGTTTTATTTAAATTAATTTTTTTTAGCACCTTCGTTTTCTTTCCTGTAAACCGAATTAAACAATGGATATAACTTTTCACGGAGCCGCCCGCAATGTAACCGGCAGCAAGCACCTCATACATTTACAAAATGGCACAAGCATTTTACTTGATTGCGGCATGTTCCAGGGTATGGGCGAAAATACAGAAAACCTGAACGAACATTTCGGCTTTAACCCAAAAAAGGTAGATTATCTCATTTTATCGCATGCGCATATTGATCATTGCGGACTTATTCCGCGCCTGGTAGCTGAAGGTTTTAACGGGCAAATATTTTGCACATCGGCCACGCTCGACCTCACCCGGGTATTATTGATGGATTCGGCCCATATACAGATGAGCGACGTAGCTTACAGCAACAAGCACCGTGCAAGAAAAGGCCTGCCTCTGTTAACGCCGCTATACAACGAGGAACAGGCCATGGAAGCGATGAGCTTATTTAAAATTGTAGAATACCACGAGGAATACGCGATAACGCCCGACGTAAAATTTCATTTTAGCGATGTGGGGCATATATTAGGCAGCTGCGCCGTGCATTTGGTTATACAGGAAAACGGTAAAGAAACCCATATAACCTTTAGCGGCGATGTAGGGCGGTATGGCGACTTGCTTTTAAAAAGCCCGCAAACATTCCCGCAGGCTGATTATATTTTGATAGAATCGACCTATGGCGATTCGCTGCATAAACAACTGGAACCCATTGCGGATGATTTGCTTGAAGTTATTAAACAAACCTGCCTAATTAAAAAAGGAAAAGTAATTATACCTGCCTTTTAGCTCAAGCGAGTTTAGTGCATACAATAATTCCTGTGTGCGCCCAACGCTAAAGGC
>Ga0206932_1129_pt1 | contig 12504 bp, 9 predicted proteins | sample Alteio_BWOrgHeat_18_FD_153244 | JGI IMG/M metagenome (GOLD analysis project Ga0206932, IMG submission 153244) | Enriched cells from forest soil in Barre Woods Harvard Forest LTER site, Petersham, Massachusetts, United States -... | ecosystem: Environmental > Terrestrial > Soil > Temperate forest > O...
TTACTGTTAATAAAAGCTAAACCCGTATGACAGTAAATGAAATAATGGCCGACCTGCAAGTTGCGGGCAGCGGCAGCATTAAAAAAATATTGCTTAAACACGGCGTTAAAGAGCCATTTTTTGGTGTTAAGGTAGAGTATTTAAAAACCATCCAAAAAAAGGTTAAAACCAATTACCAGCTTGCAAAGGACTTATACGCCACAGGTAACGCCGATGCCCAATACCTGGCCGGCTTAATTGCCGATGATGCGAAAATGACCAAAGCAGATCTGAAAACCTGGGCAGAGCAAGCCTTGTCTGATAATATTAGCGGTAATACGGTGCCCTGGGTAGCTGCAGAAAGCAATTACGGTTATGAAATGGGAATGGAATGGATAGCGAACGATCAGGAATATATTGCTGTCGCCGGGTGGGCAACTCTAAGCGCCCTGGTTTCGCTAAAACCTGATGACGAACTGGATATTGCTGGTTTAACATCATTATTGGATAGGGTAGAAAAAACCATCCACTCATCGCCTAACCGTGTGCGCGGCGCCATGAATAACTTTATCATTTCGGTAGGAAGTTATGTTGCGCCGCTAAGCGAAAAAGCTATCGCTGTTGCAAAGGCCATAGGCCCGGTAACCGTAATAAAAGAGGGCACCGCCTGCAAAACCCCGGCAGCGGTTGAGTATATAGAAAAAGCAAAGAGCAGAGGATCCCTGGGGAAAAAGAAGAAGACGGTAAAGTGTTAAAAAGCCTTTTACCCTTTACCTTTCAACCTTTCGCCTTATTCTATACTTTTCCCCTTCATGGCATGGCTTATAGCCTGGTCCATTAGACGCTCGGCAAAGGGGCGGGTAAACTCATTTACCTCATCTATTTTTTTCAATATCGCGTCCTTTTCGCCATTGGCAAGGGTAGCTTTTAACGATTCGATATAGTTATTGGTTGCGGCTAACTCATCAGGCGAAAGATGCCTGCCGTTTTTTTGTACAAAACGTTCAACCGTATACACCATTTGCTCGCCTTCGGTGCGGGCCTCTATCAGCATGCGCTGGCTCACATCGTCTTTGGCGTGGGTAATGCTGTCCATCAGCATTTGTTCTACCTGGTCGTCAGTAATGCCGTAGGTTGGCTTAACTTCCACCTCCTGTTTTACGCCCGACCGCAGTTCGACCGCCTGTATTTTTAATATGCCGTCGGCGTTCAGCAAAAAGTTAATATCCACTTTAGGAAAGCCTGCGGGCATTGATGGAATGCCTTTCAGTTCAAACTCGGCCAGCTTGCGGTTTTCTTTTATCAGGTCGCGTTCGCCCTGGTACACCGCAATTTTCATATTAACCTGCCCGTCTTTGGAGGTGGTATATTGTCTGCCTGCTTTGGTAGGTATTTTTGAGTTACGCGGAATGATCACATCCATCAAGCCGCCCATTGTTTCAATACCTAAGGAAAGGGGGGTAACGTCAAGCAGCAAAATATCTTTACGGTTTCCGGCCAATATATCCGCCTGTATTGCGGCTCCCAAGGCTACTACCTCATCGGGGTTAACCTCGTCATGAACCGGGCGCTTGAAAAACCCGGCCACCATTTTTTTAACCAACGCCGTGCGTGTTGAGCCGCCAACCATAACTACTTCATCAATTTGATCAATAGTTAGTTTGGCATCCTTTAAAGCATTTTCGCAAGCGGTGATAGTTTGCTGCACCTTGGGTAGAATTAATTGTTCGAAGGTGTTGCGGTCAAGCGTGTACCATATACCGCCTATTTTTTCGTTAACTAAACTTTGGAATGCAAACGCTTTTTTTGCTTCTTCGGCTTTCAGGCGGAGTTCCTGCGCCAGTTCGTTGTTTGCTATGATATCTGCTTTATTGAGCTGATTTTTCTCTATCCAGTAATCCACAATGGCACGGTCGAAATCATCGCCCCCTAAAAAGGTATCGCCGTTGGTTGAAAGCACTTCGAAAATGCCATTCTGTATTTGCAAAATAGATACATCAAACGTGCCGCCGCCCAGATCGTAAACGGCTATGGTTTTAGTTTCTTCCGGATTTAAACCGATGCCATAAGCCAGGCTTGCGGCTGTAGGTTCGTTCACAATGCGTAAAACATCCAGCCCGGCCAGTTTACCAGCATCGCGCGTGGCTTGCCGCTGCGAATCATTAAAATAAGCCGGAACGGTAATAACCGCACGGTTAACCGGGGTTTTCAGGGCATGTTCGGCACGGGCCTTTAGCTCTTTTAATATCAGTCCCGATAATTCGATGGGCGTATAAAATTTGCCGTCCACGTTTATTTTTACCAGGCTTTCGCTGTCGTCGTCAATAACTTTGTACGAGAAGAAGTCTTTGTAATTTTCAATGTCTTTATACGAGCGGCCCAATAACCGCTTCACCGAAAATATAGTGTTTTGCGGGTCGGTTATTAAATAATTCTTTGCTTCATTGCCAACCGTAACCTCGCCGGCTTTACCAAAATGTACAATGGAAGGCACCAAAACACCTTTGCCGGTATCATTTATTACCTGCGGGTTTTTATCAGGATTAATAAAGGCCACCAGCGAATTGGTAGTGCCCAGGTCGATTCCTACGATGAGTTCTTCTTTTTGTATAGAACCCGTTGCCAGGTTAATAGAAACTTTAGCCATTGTATATTGTTAACAAACGGCAAATGTAGGTAGTTTTGGGCGATGGTATGTCATGTTATTGTGAATTGAGTTATTTGGTTGTTTATTTGCAAATTGCACGTTAATGTTAAAACTCCCGGTAAAAAAATCATATGTATTACTGCTTATAATCGTAGTCACAACTTCTGTAAAGGCCCAGCAATTCGGCGGTAACCCACCCTCTATTAAATGGAAACAGGTAAACACCCCGGTTGCCAAAGTGATATTCCCGGCAGGGTTGGATTCGGCAGGGTTGCGGGTGGCCGGTATTGTTCAGCGAATGAACGGGGCCATCCAGCCTACTATCGGGTACAAGCAAAAACAGGTAAGCATTCTGCTTCAAAACCAAACCACTATTGCCAATGCTTATGTGGGTTTGGCGCCTTTTAGAAGCGAGTTTTATTTAACACCCGATCAAAACAGTTTTGAAATAGGCAGCCTGCTGTGGACAGACCAACTGGCTATACACGAGTTCAGACATGTGCAGCAGTACAATAATTTTGATGTGGGCCTTTCAAAAGCTTTACGTGTACTGTTTGGCGAGGGCGGGCAGGCATTGGGTAATGCTATAACCATACCCAACTGGTTTTTTGAGGGAGACGCTGTTTTTAACGAAACCCTGGTAAGCGAACAGGGCAGAGGGCGTTTGCCTTATTTTTTTAACGGATATCGGGCCTTATGGGATGCCGGAAAAGATTATAGCTGGATGAAACTGCGCAATGGATCGTACCGCGATTATATACCAGACTGGTACCCAATGGGCTATATGCTGGTTGCCTATGGCCGCGAAAAATACGGCGATGATTTCTGGAAAAAGGTAACCCATGACGCGGCGGGATTTAAAGGATTATTTTACCCTATGCAAAAAGCCATAAAAAAATATTCGGGTAAAAGTTTTACGCAGTTCAGGAACGATGGTTTGAATTATTTTAAAGAACAGTATAGTGCAGATAGCTCCCTAAATCATTCACTCCTTCACTCATCCACTCCTTCACTCATTAAAAAGCAGCACTTCATCGCCAGCCAGGAATACCCCGCTTATGTAAATGACAATACAATAATTTACATGAAAAGCACGTATGATAATTTGCCGCAGTTTGTGATAAATTCAGACGGAAAAGAAAAGAAAATCAATGTACGATCAGTATCCATAGATAATTATTTCGGCTATCATAACGGCAAAATAATATATGCCGCCTACCGCCCTGATCTGCGGTGGACCTACCGTGATTATAGCGAACTCAAGGTTTTGGACATAAATACCGGCAAGGAAAAGCGGCTAACTAAAAACACCAAGTATTTTTCGCCTGCTTTCAGTAATGATGGCAACAGCATAGTTGCTGTGCAGGTTAGTCCTTCGGGTAAAAACGAATTACATTTATTAAACGCCGCGACCGGCAAACTCATTTCGGTAGTGCCTAATAAGGAGCGCCTGTTTTTTACCTATCCTAAATTTTATGGTGATGAAAAGCTGGTATCGGCAGTGCGTAATGCACAGGGTAAAATGTCATTGGCAATAATTGATATTAATACAGGTAGTGCTAAATACTTATTGCCTTTTTCTTATCAGCCCATCGCTTTCCCGGTTGTGCGGGGTGATACTATTTATTTTTCGGCAACATCGGGTATTAACGACCGCTTATTCGCGGTAGTTGTGCCTACGGGCAAACTATTAGCGCTAAAACAATCGCCGGGAACGATAAGCGAATATGAACCTGCCGTTACCGCACACAAATTGGCCTGGGTTGAGTTTACAGCGTTTGGTTATACAATACATCAAGCCAATAATAATGCTGCTGACTGGATAGCTTTGGCGGATAGCAGTATCCCCGGCGGCTTGCCTGATTTTAAAATATCAGCTTTAAAGCGCGATTCGTCAACCGGTCTGCTGGCAACAATTACAGCTAAACCTTTACCGGTTACTACGTATAATAAGGCCCATCATTTATTTAATTTCCATAGCCTGATACCGAACTTTAGCGACCCCAATTATACCTTATCGCTGGAAGGGGAGAATGTGCTGAACACCTTTCAATCACAGTTATCCTTTAATTATAACCGTAACGAAGGCTACAAGCAATTCGGGTTCGACGCGATATACGGGGCGCTGTTTCCGTTCATTTCAGGCGGGGCCGATTATACTTTAGACAGGCGCGGTTATTACAAGGGTAGCAATATATACTGGAATGAAAGCGACGTACATACCGGGCTGGAGCTGCCTTTAAATTTCAGCAGCGGCAAGCACCTTACGGGCCTCAGCATTGGCAGCGATATTTACTACAAACGCAGCACGTTTCAACAACCTTACCAAAGCTTATTTAGTGACCAAAACTATACTTATCTCAACAATTATATAACCTTCACTAACCACATACAGCAGGCAAGGAAGAATATTTATCCGCGGTTAGGGGAGGCTATAACTTTAAATTATAAAACATCGGTAACGGGAACAAATGCCAACCAGTTCCTGGCCTCGGGCACATTTTATTTACCTGGGCTATTTATTAACAATAATTTGGTTATAAATGCCGCACACCAGCAAAAGGGGGTGGATAATGTAGTCGATTTTTCAAATGACTTTCCTTTTTCTCGCGGCTACACGGCCGAGAACTTGCATAATATGAATAAGATAGGGATTAACTATCATTTCCCGATAGCCTATCCTGATGCCGGGGCTGCCAACACCGTTTACTTTTTGCGGATAAGGGGCAATTTATTTTATGACTATACCCATGCCACCGATTTCTATACCAACGGCACCATATTTAAGGGCGATTTCCGTTCAACAGGCGGCGAAGTTTTTTTTGATACCAAATGGTTTAACCAGCAGGCTTTAACCTTTGGCATCCGATACAGTTATTTGCTCGATAATGATATTTTTGGCGGCAGCGGGCGTAACCGTGTTGAACTTGTTTTGCCGGTGAGCTTTTTTTAATGAGTGAATGAGCGATTGAGTGAATGATTAAAGGGATAATGAGTGCAGGATTCAACATTCACTCATTCAAAACTCACTCATTCACTCATTGTTTACCCCCGTTCGCCTTTTTCAAAATATTTCTAACCCTTTCCACATTGGTACTGTCAATGGCATATTCATCGCCATAGTTGCTGCCCATTACAATACGGTTATTAATATATTGCATATCGCTTTTTACACGGGTTAACGCGGTTGAATGGATCTCGTTTACACCGGTAAACAGTATCAGGTCGGCAACGTTTATTTCGGTAATGCCGCTGCCGGCCATAATAGTTATCCTTCCGGCGGCTTTTTTTACCAGCTCATTAATAGTGCGTGAGCCCTCCATGGCCGTACTTCTGCCGCCTGATGTTAAAATACGCTCAAACCCTATATCAATAATATCTTCCATAGCCTGGAACATATTGGCACACATATCAAATGCCCTGTGAAATGTAACACCCAGGCCTGCTTTTTTTGCTAGTTTAACCAGTTGGGTACAGCGCTCTTTGTCAACCGACCCATCTGCTTTCAATATGCCCGTTGCAATACCGTCGCAGCCTGCATCAATGCAATATTTTACATCGGCAAGCATGGTTTCAAATTCAATATCGTTATATAAAAAATCACTGGCCCGGGGCCGTATCAGCACATAAAGTTGAATGTTAAGCAGCTTCCTCGCAACAGTTATTTGCCCGGGCGATGGGGTTGTTCCCCCCGCGGACAAATTACCGCATAGCTCAACGCGTATAGCGCCCCCTTCCTGCGCCGCTAAGGCCGAATTAATTGAATTGGCGCAAACCTCGAGCGAGATCATGATAATTTAATTAAGCAGGGCTAATTGATTACGTAAATATAAATTTTTAAACGAGTGTTTACAATGAGTTTATATTAATAAAAGCTTTCCCCTTTAACAACCAGGTCCTGGCTACCCTTATCACAAACCGCATACGTAAAACCTTTTTGAATAGCATAAGCCCCATACTCGCCGCTTTTATTTATCGCTAAAAAACCAACCTGTATTTGCTTGGCTGTTTCGGGTTTCTTTTTTATGATGCGCCTTACCGCTTCCTTGCAGGCATCGCGCGGCGAATAGCCCTGCCGCATTAACTCAACCACCAAAAAACTACCCACATTGCGTATAACCTCTTCGCCAACACCGGTTGAAGTTGCACCGCCCACCTCGTTATCAACATAAAGCCCCGCACCGATGATGGGGCTGTCGCCAACACGGCCGCGCAGCTTAAAGGCCATTCCGCTGGTAGTGCAGGCCCCTGATATATTTCCCTTAGAGTCAATGGCCAGCATACCAATGGTATCATGATCGTATTTGCCGCCGGGCATTTTATTTTCAATAGTTATTACCGGTTTGTATTTGGCGGTCTTTAGCCATTCCTGCCAGGCTTTTTTTGATTCGGGGGTTAACAGGTCCTCTTTTTTAAATCCCTGCTCCAAAGCGAATTGTAAAGCGCCATCACCAACGAGCATAACGTGCGGTGTTTTTTCCATCACCAGCCTCGCTACCGATATAGGGTGCGCGATATTTTCTAAAGCGGCGACCGAGCCGCAGTTTCCCAGCTCATCCATTATACAGGCATCCAGCGTTACATGGCCGTCATGGTCGGGGTAGCCAGCTCTGCCAACGCTGTGGTTATTCAGGTCGGCTTCGGGTATTTTAACGCCTGCCTCAACCGCGTCGAGCGAGCGGCCCCCTTTTTCGAGCGTTTTCCATGCTTCCTTATTGGCAGCCACGCCAAAATCCCAGGTAGAAATTACGATAGGGTAATTTGCCGGCTGAATTTTTAATGCTGATTTTGCAATAGCTGAAGCCGAGAGCGCGGTTAATGAAGCGCTAAGTGAGGAGATTTTGATAAACTTGCGGCGGTTGTACATAGTGCAATATAAAAAAATACTGCCATATCATTTTTTTATGTATTTAGATAATTACAATTAACCGGACCAATTTTTTTATTCAAAATCTTTACCACAATTAAAACAATGCCATGCTTTGCGGGGAAGGGGATAGGTTACAAATAAAAACGATAGTAACAAAAAGAACCAATTTGTTTTTATATGGGTAGCTGCGCCGTATCGTACGTTCGACGAATTACAATAGGGGCAAGTTGTTGCTGATTGATCTAATCCATCATTTAACGCCAATTCTTCCGGTTGGGAAAGTATTTCCCTGCATTTTTCTACGTCATGCTCAAACACTTTTATTTTAACGCCGCCCATAGCCTGGTTATATAATGGATTTGCGCCAATTATATTGTTATCGGCTATAAAACAGGGTATGCCATTCGCTTCCAGCCGGGCGCGAATAATTTCAGCAAGCATAGGGTCATAAAATGCATCGAGCGTAACAATTTTGTCGTCCATAAAATGTGATTATGTTTACTAATATACTTTCTTTTATTTAATTTGGCTGTTAATGAACCGCATCGACCGTATATCAGCCATTTTAATTCAGCTGCAATCGCGCAGGGTGGTAAAGGCGGCTGATATTGCCGAACGTTTTACTATAAGTTTGCGAACTGTTTACCGCGATATAAAAACGCTGGAAGAAGCAGGCATACCTTTAATAGGCGAGGCCGGTGTGGGTTATTCTATTATGGATGGTTACCGCCTGCCCCCGGTTATGTTTACCAAAGAAGAAGCCGCTGCTTTTTTAACCGCCGAAAAGTTTGTTGAGAAGCTGACGGATGCGTCAACTATGGCGCATTACAGATCGGCCATGTATAAGGTGCGGGCCATATTGAAAACGACCGAAAAGGATATGCTGGAAGGTATGGATGGCCGCATCGAGGTTTTGCGGACCGTTAATCAGCCGGAACTTGCAAGTAATGATCATATACAAACCATTCTGCACAGCATTGCGCAAAAAAAAGTTTTAGCCATTGGTTATTTTGCACAGCACAGCCAGGAGCATACCAAAAGGTATGTTGAGCCAGTAGGGATATTTCATCTTGCCGGATTTTGGCATTTAATTGCCTATTGCCGTTTACGGAAAGATTACCGCGATTTCAGGATCGACAGGATAAAGAGTCTTACGGTTACTGACGAGCATTATATTAGCGAACACCCATCTTTAAAGGACTACATTGCCCAAACCACCAAAGAAAAAGAACTGGATGCCGTTGTTATACTGGTTGATAAAAGCATTCATTATCACCTGGAAAACCAAAAGTATTACAGCGGGTTTATAGCTGAAAAAGTAACAGGCGATACAGTGGAAATGACCTTTTTAACCGGCTCATTAGAAGGTTTTGCCCGATGGTATATGATGTTTGGCGAACAGGCCGAGATCATAAAGCCTGATAGCCTGCGGGAACGGGTGAAGGAAATCACAGAAAAATTAATGCAACGCAATTTTATTACCTACTGACATACTGTTGTCATTAACCCGTTGTTTTTTTGCAAACAGATAACGTAATTACCTGTTGCACTAAATACTATAAAAAAAAATCATGGGAAACTTAAATTCAAAAACATCAATCACCATAAATGCGCCAGCCAGTCAGGTTTGGAAAGCATTAACCGACGCGGAAATTGTAAAACAATACTTTTTTGGCACTAACGTAAAAACCGACTGGAAAAAAGGCAGCCGTATTACCTGGAGCGGCGAATGGGAAGGCAAAACTTACGAAGATCATGGTACTATTTTAGATATTACCCCCGGCAAATATGTAAAATACAGCTACTGGAGCAGCATGGGCGGTACGGAAGACAAACCTGAAAACTACCAGAATGTTAGCTATGACCTGGCAGAAAACGACGGTGTAACCACGCTTGAAATTGGGCAGGAGAAAATTAAGGATGAGGCTGCCAAAGAACATTCAGAGCAAAACTGGCAGTATATTTTTGGCAAGATGAAGGAGATGGTGGAGAGCGGGAAGGTGAAGTAATCTGAACCCTGATTTTTGGGATTTTAAGATTAACCTGATAAATAAAATCATGAAATCCTTTAATCTTAAGAATCAGGGTTCAGATTTACCGCGCAAAACTCAACCGCCTACCCGCAATATCCGCAGTAAACTTATCATCACTCCAAACCAAATTACCTGACACGATGGTATGCATTATTTTTGATTGAAATGTAGTCCCTTCAAAGGGGCTCCATTTACATTTGTACAGGATATTGTTTTTAGTTACTTCCCAGGGATTGTTCAGGTCGACCAAAACCAGGTCGGCAAAATAACCTTCGCGGATAAAGCCGCGTTTTTCAATTTGAAAACAGGTGGCTACATTATGCGCCATTTTTTCGGCGATCTGTTCTAAAGTAATTTTACCCTGGTGAAATAACTCCAGCATGGCGGGTAATGCATGTTGTACCAATGGCCCGCCCGATGGGGCTTGTAAATAGGGCAGGGCTTTTTCTTCAATAGTATGCGGGGCATGGTCGGTTGCTATCACATCAATACGGCCATCCAATACCGCTTTTAAAATGCCGTCGCGGTCGTGTTCGGTTTTTATAGCCGGGTTCCACTTTATCAGGTTGCCTTTGGTTTCATAATCCGCGTCGGTAAACCATAAGTGATGTATGCAGGCTTCGGCGGTTATTCTTTTATCCTTTAATGGGACGGTATTATCAAATAAATGAGTCTCTTTTTCGGTTGATATATGCAAGATATGCAAGCGGGTGTTATGTTTTTTAGCCAGGTCGACCGCCATTGACGAGGATAGATAACAAGCTTCCTCGCTGCGTATTTTAGGGTGCAGCTTTACAGGGATATTCTCACCCAATAACTGTTTGTAATGATTAAGGTTACTTTGTATGGTAGCTTCGTCCTCGCAATGTGTAGCGATAAGCAAGGGCGATTGCGCGAACAGGTTTTCGAGCGTAGCCGGATCATCAACCAGCATATTACCCGTTGACGAACCCATAAATACCTTAATGCCGCAAACATTGTTGATATCGGTGCGCAAAACCTCATCCATGTTATTGTTTGAGGCTCCCATAAAAAATGAGTAATTAGCCAGTGAGCTGTTGGCAGCTATGCGGTATTTATCTTCCAGAAGCTCCTGTGTTAAAGTATTGGGTACTGTATTAGGCATTTCCATAAACGAGGTAATGCCCCCTGCTACTGCAGCCCTTGATTCGGAATGAATAGTTGCCTTGTGGGTTAAGCCCGGCTCGCGGAAATGTACCTGGTCGTCAATAGCGCCGGGAAAAAGGTAAAGTCCTTCGGCATTGATCACTCTATCAGCTGGAACGTCCATCTGTTTATCTATACGCTCAATAAGGCCATCTTTCACTAACAGGTCAGCAACGAATTGTTTATCTTCATTAATGATGGTTGCGGATTTGATTAGGATGGTGGGCATGAGGCAAATATAGGGTTATAGACCGAAGACAGAAAATCAACAATTTTATAAGTTTTTTACTTTGAACCAAAGTATTAAGTTACCTTGTTTTTTAATTTAATTAGTAGTAGCTACTGCAAACCAATTAAAACGCAACAAAGCGTGATACAAAACGTAGTAATGATATGCTTATTCAACAGCCCTGATGAAAACCAATATTCGCCTGAAACTTTTTCTTTTTTCTTTCATAATAATTGCAGTGAATGGAATTTTAGGATATGCAGTTTATAAGAGCAACCAACGGCTTCTTGATTCTCAATACCGGATCCAACATCTGGGGGAAGAGAGGACTCAAACAGATAGGATACTTTCAATTGCAAAAGATATTGAAATGACTTCCCGGGGCTTTATAATTACTAATAACAAAGCCTTTCTTGACCCTTTAAGCTCCGCAAAAAAAACAGTTTTTGTTTCTATTGTGCGACTAAAACAACTTATCGGTAACAATAAACTACAGCAGCAACGTATTGATTCGATAAATATCTACCTGGAAAAACGGTTAGATTTTTCATTTAAAATGATAAAATTAAGAGGTGAAAAGGGATTAACCTCAACTGCCATTTATGCTTATACCATGCAGGGGAAGTATTATACTGACCGTATTAAGCAAATTATTGGTAATATCCGGCAAGAACTGCGCGCATCCCTTACACAAGAAAATTACACCAACGAACATAATACAGCCATATTCAATAAGTTTTTAGTTATTGTATGTATTTTAATAGCAGGTTTTAATATATTGCTGATTATTGCCATAGGTAAATACTTGCTTAAAAACAGGGAAAAGGAAATACAATCGGCAGAATTAGTTGCTGTTAATAAAGAACTTAAACTGGCAGAAACTGAACGCACAAAAATGGTAAATGACCTGACGTTGCGTAATAATATCCTGGAACAGTTTGCCTACATTATTTCGCATAACCTGCGGTCGCCGGTAGCTAATATTATAGGAGCCTCAAGCGCGTTAAATGATGCTGACCTAAGTGCCGATGACCGGGATATGCTTAACAAAGCGATCAATTCATCGGTTTTGCGGCTGGATAATGTAGTACAGGATCTTAACGCTATTTTACAAATAAAAGATAGCACAAATGAAACCAAGGAGCTGGTTGTTTTTTCTGAGCTGGTTGAAGATATAAAATTCAGCATTAAAAATTTGGTTGATAAATACGATATAAAAATAGAATATGATTTTTCGGACGCCAATGAGTATTTTACATTAAAACCTTATTTGTACAGTATTTTTTATAACCTTATTTCCAACAGTATTAAATACCGGAGCCAGAATATTTCAACCGTAATTAAAATTGAAAGCCATAGGGTAAACAATATATTACAATTGGTTTTTACAGATAACGGAATGGGTATTGATCTTGGAAAAAAAGGCGACGAGGTTTTTGGATTGTATAAACGATTTCACCCGGAAATTGAAGGAAAGGGAATGGGCCTGTATATGGTAAAAACGCAGGTGGAAACACTTGGGGGAACGATCTGTATTAAAAGCGAAGAAAATAAAGGGACTGAATTTATAATTGAGTTT
>Ga0206932_1130_pt1 | contig 12474 bp, 11 predicted proteins | sample Alteio_BWOrgHeat_18_FD_153244 | JGI IMG/M metagenome (GOLD analysis project Ga0206932, IMG submission 153244) | Enriched cells from forest soil in Barre Woods Harvard Forest LTER site, Petersham, Massachusetts, United States -... | ecosystem: Environmental > Terrestrial > Soil > Temperate forest >...
AATGTAAAATTATTGCTCGAAAGAGAATATTGGGGCTTGTATAATATGGTTTGTAACGGCGAAACCAGCAGGCGTGAAGTAGCCGAAGAGTTAGTAAGAATATTGGACCTGGAGAATAAAGTTACTTTTCATGAAGTTTCATCAAGTTATTTTAAAGACACCTATTTTGCACCACGGCCGCCATCAGAAAGGTTGATCAATAAAAAACTTGAATTAAGAAATATGAATATTATGCGTGACTGGAAAATTGCGCTAAAAGAATATATTAATGATTATTACGTTGACTATTTGAAAGAAAAAGATATTTATACCATAAAAGAAGATATAGTTATTTTATAAATATTTACTTTCGATAATGCGTATAGCTGCTTTTGGCTTCCGGTCGATCCCTTTGGCAAACGGTGCCGCTGGAGCAGATAAATTTGCCCTTGAACTATTTCCACGCCTTGTTAAACGGGGGCATACTATTATTGCCTATAACCGCAGGTATCCGGATGTATTTGTTGATGTTGATGAATATAAAGGGGTAAAGATAAAAACGTTTAAAACAACCTCTAAAAAAGGGCTTGATACGCTTTTACATTCCTTTAAATGTACCGTTGATATTATAGTTAATAATACTGCCGATATTGTTCACATACAAAATGGCGGGAACAGTATTTGGGCACTGCCCCTACGTTTATTCGGTAAAAAAGTATTTATAAGCCAGGACGGCGTTGATTGGAAAAGAGATAAATGGCCCTGGTATGGTAAATTGTATTTAAGGCTCTCCGCCTTTTTGACGGCTCACTTACCAAACGAAGTAATATTTGATAATGTGATTGCTAAAAAAATTTTTGAAGAAAGATTTAAAAAAACCTTTGAGTTTATACCATTTGGCAGCGAGGTGGAAGCGGAAACGAATAATATGGATATTTTGTTAAAACATGATCTTAAGAAAGGTGAATATTATTTATTTGTAGGGCGGTTTATACCCGATAAGGGCCTGCATTATTTGATCCCAGCGTTTAAAAACTCAGGATCAGCTAAAAAATTGGTATTGATAGGCGGTTCACCAAACCCATCGCCGTATGAAATGAACTTACTTAACATGGCCGATAGCCAGGTTGTGTTTCCGGGATATGTATATGGCGATGATACAAACACACTGATGCGCAACGCCTACTGCTATATCCAGCCTTCAGATGTTGAGGGCCTTTCGCCTGTGATATTAACGGTAATGGGGCTGAACGTGCCACTGATAGTTAGTGATATTGAGGAAAATGAATATGCTGTATTAGATACCGCGCGTAAGTTTAAAAAGGGAAATATAGGATCATTAACCGAAGAGATCAAATTTTGCGAAGAACATTATGCCGAAATGCTGACTCTTGCTCAAAAAGCCCGGCAACGCGCGCTAAGCGTATTTAACTGGGAAAATGTTGCCGATGAACACGTAAAAGTATTTTCGAATAGTTGATTAAGATTTAACCCTTTTAAAAACGTCAACAATTTGCTCGGCCGTTGCCTGCCATGAAAAATCCTTTAGCCGCTTTTGCCCTTTACTAATCATCTCCTTTCTCAAATCGGCATCTTTTAACACCATATGTATTTTGTTAAACAAATCATTAATATCAAAAGGGTCAAAAGTTATTACAGCATCGCCACCTACTTCTGGTAAGCAGGTATTGTTTGATACCAATACTGGCAAATTGTGTTCAAAGGCCTCTAATACGGGTAAGCCGAAACCCTCATTTAATGACGGAAAAACATATATTAATGCATTATTATAAAGTTGCCCCACTTCACCATCAGTTAAATAACCGGTTATTACTACAGTATCTTTCAAATTATGCTTTTCAATAGCGTTCAGTATCAATTCGTAATCATTATCAAATCTGTTGGTTAATAATGAACCTGCCAGCACCAATTTTAGATCAGGATACCCGGTTTCTTTTATTTTGCCGAAAGCATATACAAGGGCCACAAGATTCTTTCTGTTAAACATTGAACCCACGTGCAAAATATAATTATGGGGTGTAATAGAGAATTTTTTTAATATATCCTGTGTAAGGTTATTGGAGTTTTGGTTATAGTTTACTCTTTTTGGGCCGTCATGTACAACAATTAATTTATCTGGTGTAATACCAATAAAATGAGCGATCTGTTTTTTTCCGTATGATGTAGCAGTGATAACGAAAGGGCATCTTCTTGCTCCAGGGATAATTGTGTTTTTATAAAGCCATAACCACAGTTTGCCATAATGCTGTGGCGATTCAAAGCAAAATGCATCATGTATAGCGTGAATGGTTTTATAGCCTAAATGCATATAGGGTACACAATTATCTACGCAAAAAACAATATCACAATTTTTTGACCATGCTTTTAAAGGCAATACCACTTGTTTCCAGAATTGATATCTGAAGTGGCCAAACCATTTCATAGGCTTATTATTCCCGGTATAAATAGGGATAAAAGTATCCAGAAAGTAAAACTGAATATCATTATTATTCATATTTTCAAACTCTCTGCATAACTCTTCAAGATAAGTTTTAATACCGGTTTTTGCCACTTTCAATTCGCGCACATCTACACCTATGGTTAACGGTTTTGTCATATTATAATCCGAAATTTTTATTGTAATTGTTCTTTTCTTCTGAAATTAATATATCCAATACATCAAAAAATGATTTATCGTACTCCCATTTAAGCAAGGTCTTGGCTTTAGTGTTATCGCCATATATATCTTCAATATCTGTTGGCCTGAATAATGCAGGGTCCTCAATAAGCTTATCATTACTTATGCCAAAATGATCAAAAACATAGCTTATAATATCTCTCAGATAAACCGAACTTCCTGAACATATTATATAATCGCCAGCAGTGTTTTGTTGCAGCGATAACCACATGGCCCTTACATAATCGGGAGCAAAGCCAAAATCTCTTTTTACATCAATATTACCTACACATAATTCATTTACGAAGTTTTTTTTAATATCAAGCGACGTTTTTATAACCTTTTTTACAAAATAATTGGTACCCCGCAAATATGATTCATGGTTAAAAAGAACGCCATTTACGCAATGAACGCCATATGATTCCCTGTAATTTATCCCTATCCAATATCCAGATGCCTTAGATATTGCATAAGGACTTAGAGGGTGCAATGGTGTAGTTTCGCTAACCGGCAATGATTTTACAAGCCCAAACATTTCACTGCTGGATGCCTGGTACACTTTTGTATCAAGTTGCAAAAGCCTTATGCTTTCTAATATGTTAAGTACCGATTGTGTATTGTAGTTTATGGTTCCTATAGGTTGTTCAAATGAAACGCCTACCGAACTTTGAGCCGCTAAATTATAAAACTCATGGGGCTTATATTTTAATAATATCTTTATAATGCTCGAAAAATCCAGTAAGTCGCACTCTTCTATTTTAATTTTATGTTCAATTTTCAGATACTTGAAATTTGAAGTATTTAAATTATTATTGCTCCTGGTTAAACCTATTACATTATAATTTTCTTTAATTAATAACTGTGCAAGGTAAGCGCCATCCTGACCCGTAATTCCTGTTATAACTGCAGTTTTTATCATTGAGATAGGTTAAATGTTTTCACTTAATTTTTCGCGACTTTTTAAAATTTTTGCAGGCACACCGCCAATTATTGAATTTGCAGGGAATGATTTAGTCACTACGCTGCTGGCCGCAATTACACATCCATCGCCAATAGTTATACCGGCCAAAATGGTTACGCCGCCGCCCAGCCAGCAATTGTTTCCAATAACTACAGCTTGTTTGGTAACGCCTTGTTCCTTTATGGTGAGCGACGTGTCTGAAAAATTATGATTTTCGGAAAATACCTGGATGTTTGGCCCCGTAATTACATCGTTACCAATAGTAATGCCGCCCTGTCCGGCTAAAAAGGCGCGGGCGCCAATGCCTGTCCTGTCGCCAATAGTGATCCCTGTTCCTTTTTGGGCAATAACCCCGGTACAAAAAAGAATAGAATCGCGGGCAATGGAAACATTGTCGCCAAGTTTTATACCATTAACGGATAAGGCGTTAATACTTACATTATCATCCAATATCAGGTTTTTTCCGGCGGTTAACTGGTAGCCATGGCGCACCTTTACATGGGTGCCAACAAAAACCAGCCCCGACGAATGTTTTAAAAATGGTTTTAAAAACATCCCTCTTATTATTTGAAAACACCTTACCCAGGTAACACTAACAAGGTCGCGGACCGAGTAGGGGCTTTCCCATTTATAATTTGGGTCATTCTTTAATATGCTGATCAGTTTTTCAATTATCATTTGCCGGTTGTAATGAAGATTGGGGTGTTGAATGGTGCATTATCATACTGATTAGCAGGCCAGATAAAAACCAGTTCATATATGACAGGTAGGATGATGATTCTACTTCAGAAGTCAACAGTGGAATAAACATCCCAATTTTTAGAAGTAAAACCGCCATACAAACTTTCCTTTCTTTTCCTTTTAGTATATGTACCCATTTAAAACCTGTTTTAACAAACATGATATATATGGATAGATATAAAAATACAGCAATTATACCAGCCTGCACACCAATTATTATAAATTGATTCTCACCACCTACATTTTCGTTTAAGCTAGCCCCGGCACGTCCTGATGATCCTAATCCAAGCCCTAACGGGTGCTGGATTATTGCAGCAATGCCTTCTGCCCATTGTGCTATGTGCCCAAGGCTGGATGGGTCATTAAAATCTATAGTATTCAAAATAAGTGCAACAATAGAGCCGTAGCTGTTTTCAGATTGAAAGAACTGGTAGGTGATATAAATTGCAGCTAACACAAGGATAGTGTGGATGGCATTGACAATGAATTTTCTTTTTGTAATCAGCACATATATATAAATTATAATAAAATAGCTGGCCAATGGGGCGCGTGATAAGGCAAATAGGATAGATAAGATTGATGCGCTCAGGGCAACCATACCGATGCCATTAATGTTAAATTTATTGTCATCTGTTGTGTACAAGCCTATGATTATGGCAAAAGCAAGCAGCGTGGCAGAAGCATGCTCAAGCGGGTTGGTGAAAAAACTGGCAAACCTGATGTAACCGCTGCTTGAAGTAAAGGTTGTTTGCAGCCCAAATTCTCCATCCGCATCGAGATGAAAGAAATAATAGCTGTAATCAAAATAACCGGAATGAAATTGCAAAGGGCTTTGAGCAGCTACTTCAATAAGTAATACTGCGCCCGCTGCAATTGTTAATAGTATGATATAATTAAAATATTTATTAACGTAAACTGTTTTTGGATCAATAAAGCGTCCTGCAAAGTAAACTATAATGTAAAAAGAAATACTTTTTAAAGCCATCAGCCTATTTATAAAGCTTTGGCCGCCGATAGGTAAAATAGCATAAATGAGCATGTAAAGTAAAAAAGCGAATATTAAATAATCGATAAGATGAAACCTGGGGCGGCGGGTTAAGTTTATAATATTTGTGGTAAGTACGCTAATAACAAGCGCCTCTTTGAAAAGCTGGAAAAATGGAATAAAAACTTTTAGCCCAAGCATAAACATTACAGACATGGCTGTAGTGTAGATAGATAAACCAAAAATGAGAAATATGAGTATGCTGTCAGTCTTGCCTTTAAAGATATCCCTTAATGCTACAATAAAAGAAATGATATAAATAAGCGGAAAAATAAACATTGTCAGCGTAATAACTTTGAAGCCAAATTAGGTTTTTTGAAGTTAAAATCCATCTTTTAAGCCTTTAATTAAAAAACACACCCCTTTCAGTTATGGGTTTATTGTTTTTTGAATGAAAGCCAATTTGGTTTGCACTTAAATATCTTACTTTGCATCAGTATGATTAAACGGATAAAACAGGTAATAAGAAAAGGCCAGAGCTTTGTGCTAAAGGTTTTTGCAAGAAATATAGACCACCTGCATGAAGATTCTCCTTACAATAAACTGATGGCCGAACTGGAAAAAAGGGAAGATTATGTAAATTATCAACAGCACACCCAATTTCGTAAGGCTTTTGAAAAGAAGATCCTGAAAATTGCCAATACTTTTTCTTATGTAAGAATGTTTGGCACATTATATCATTTTAACAGGTTCAAAAAACTTTTTAGTTTACGTGAAGCATGTACAGACCATACCGGTTTAAATTCTCGTATGCGTTTTAGCCTGAAGATTATAAACCAATATTTCCGGGGTGCTAAAAAAATATATCTTACAGAACATAATACGCCTTATCATAAAAAATTCAAAAATTCAAAGCAATACGATTTGGTTACCAGCATATATAAGCCCGGCGATGTGCTGCACCAGGACCTAACCAAACTTACTTACCCTGATAATTCATTTGATTTATGCCTGTCGTTTGAGGATCTGGAGCATATACCCGATTATCAAACAGTTATTAAAGAATTGTACAGGGTTACAAAACCCGGAGGGAGCGTACTTTTAAGCGCCCCGTTTATACTTGAAAACGATAGAACCATTACCCGGGCAACTATCAACGAAAAAGGAGAAATTACCCATTTGTTAACGCCGGAATATCATGGCGACCCTGTACTGCCTCTCGGCATATTGTGTTATTATCATTTTGGATGGGACCTGCTGGATAGCTTCCGGGATGCCGGGTTTAAATCGGTAAAGGTAGTTACAGGCTATGATATCGATAAATTAATATTGGATACTCTACTCTTTATAGTCGCCGAAAAATAGGTATCGCATATTCAGGGCCAAATGGAGTTTTGGGGAGTAAAGACACCTTCTTTTAGTCCTTTAATTAAAAACCGGGCCTTTTCATTACGGCCGCGAAGTTTAAAATAGATCCATACCGATAAATAATAAATGCCGTTATACAATATATTGACCGGATAAAAAACCGACTTCCCATATTTCCTTAAAAACCAGACATGGTTCCTGCTTGTATAGTAATGAATAACCGGACTCAAAAAACCTTCCCTTTTTTCTACCTTGGCAGCTACACCTGCTTCATGATACAATTTACATAAAGGTAAGTAATGCAGTTCATAGCCAATTTCACGAAGCCTGAAGGATAACTCAACATCTTCATAATATAAAAAAAAGCGTTGGTTAAACAGCCCGCTCATTAATAAGGCCGAATTCTTTAGGAGTATGCAGCAACCGGTTACCCACTCTACGGTTTTAAAGGTATCGGAATTATTTGGAAGTTTGGTTGAAGATGAAGTTGTGCCCAATAATTTGTTAAAACTGCCCTCGCCGTTCCATAGTTTGGTTTTATCGTGCATCCAGTATATAGCGGGTTGTACCGCCGCAGCCTGGAGATGATTATCCAAATGCGCGGTGAGGCAGCTTACCAGGTCATTGTCAACCAGTGTATCTGTATTCATTACCAATGAGTAAGTATACCCCTTTTCAATACTGTAAGTTAAACCACTGTTGTTACCCTCAGCAAAGCCGAGATTTTCATTGTTTTCAATATAGATCAGATCAGGAAATTGGTTTTTTAATAAATGCAGGGAGCCATCAGTTGAACCGTTATCGGCAACAATAATATTAAACAAATGCTCATCACAATACTGTTTTAATGACACAATACAGTTAGCCGTATGTACAGGTGTATTCCAGTTAAGCAGGATAATAGCAACGGGTTTATGCATTTTGTACAGCAAATTTTTTTACAACGTATTCATACATAAGGCATGAGCTGGTTTCAACAATCAGCGTAAAAGTTCCTATAAGCGGAGTATTGCTTGAATATAATAATATAAAAGCAGTTAAAGGGGCTATAACAACCAAAATTACCGCTATGCGGAATATATATGTCATATTGTTTTTCAAAAGCTGGTCGAGTATGTTTAATACGTTAAACGATGATACTACAGGTACAAATGCCATTATTCTTAAAAATAATACCGCTGTTGCGTCATGTTCCTTTGTCAGTATGAATATGATAAGATCTGCAAATATAACTATGAATATGGCAGCGGCAAACCATAAACCGGCCAGTAGATATTTGGCTTTTTTCCTGTAAACGTTCCACAAATCTGTACTTTGTTTATAAATATGTACAGCATTTGGGTATATTGAGTTTGAAATAATAATAAACAAACTTCTGCATTGACCAATGATCCTGTCGCATATAGAGTAGGCGCCAAGTATATTTACATTGCTCCATTTTGCCAGGGCAAACAAAATGAAAGATTGTTGCACTATACCGGAAATATTATTGATAGTAAGATAAAAATTGCCTTTCGCGATTTTAAACAATTCACTTTTTAAAGGTAGCCGAAATCGTAGCTTATTCTTCGCACCCAAATAAATGAGCAGGCCCAGGTAGGTTACAACATTGCCCGCTCCCAATATAAAATTTACCCATCCAGCGTCGGCCCGGGCTTTTATAAAAATAAGCAATGCTGTAACCGCGATAATATTAAATACCAGGTTGACCAAGTTAAACACCCTTAGCTTTTCAAAGCCAATATAAAAGCATAGCGGGTTAAAAACCTCGGCTAAAACAATGGGTATGGCTAATATTATGTAAGAATAATAAGGGACATTAAACGCACGCAGGCCGGGCAAAACACCTAAAAAAAGCAAAAATATTAATACCCTTATCCAAATTGTATTATAAAATACACTGCTTAGTTCTTTTTTATTATTAAGGTTACCGGCCACATCACGCACAGCAGATTGATTGGTGCCGTAGTTAATCATCGAGCCTATAAATTGTGCAAACCTGTTAACCCACATAATGATGCCAAATTCGGCAATGCCAACAATACCGGTAATAATGCGGATGGTGAGCAGCAGCAATAATATATTGGAAATTTGAATGCCGCTTAAATTGAAAAAATTAGACAGAATATTGGTTTCTTTTAACTTATTGTAAGAGCCAATTATGCGTTGTTTCAAATTTTACAGGTTATTTTGTCTGAACAAATTTAGCTTATTTTAATTATAATCGTTACACAAGCGAAGTATACTGTTTGCTGCAGATGCTTCCAATAAATTGCGTTTCTTAGAAAGTAATTATTTGATAACTTGCAGCCTTTATTGGGCTATCTGAATACTTGTATGAAAAATATTGTGGTTTTTGGGGCCTCGGGCCAATTAGGGCAGTGCTTAAAAAATGTGGCTGCTTTAAAAGGCATATCTACTATTTTTTTCCCACCCGAACAGGAAGCAAATATTTTAAACGAAGATGCTTTAAGCAAAGTATTTGAACAATATAAACCGGCTTACGCAATTAATTGTGCCGCCTATACCGCTGTTGATAAAGCTGAAGATGATGTGACCCTTGCCGAAAAAATTAATAAAACTGGTGCAGAAAACCTGGCCGTACAATGTAAGGCACATAGCGCGGTATTGATCCATATATCAACCGATTTTGTTTTTAAGGGCGACATAGCCAGGCCGCTTAACGAGTATGACGAAGCCAATCCTATCAGCGTTTACGGCCAAACTAAGCTGGATGGTGAAAAGGCTGTGGCGGCTGTGTTAAAGGAACATTTTATTATCCGGACAGGGTGGCTGTATTCCGAATATGCAAACAATTTTGTTAAAACCATGCTAAAGCTGGGCAATGAGCGTGATGAACTCAAAATTATAGCCGACCAGGTAGGTACGCCAACTTACGCGATAGACCTGGCAACATTTATTTTGCTTATTATTGGCAATGAAAGTAAGGCTTATGGCCTATATCATTACAGCAATGAAGGCGTAACCTCGTGGTATGATTTTGCCCGGGCCATATTTGATATAGCAGGTACCAAAGTGAAAGCCATACCCATAAGGACGGACGAGTACCCAACCAGGGCAACACGCCCAAGCTATTCTGTAATGGATAAAAGCAAAGCGAAACAAATATTTAACATAGAGATACCTTATTGGAGAGACAGCTTAATAAGTTGTATCAATAAACTACAGTAATAACTAAAAAATACATGAAAGGAATAATTTTAGCAGGAGGGTCGGGTACCAGGCTTTATCCTATAACCAGGGCAATTAGTAAACAATTAATGCCCATATATGATAAACCGATGATCTACTACCCACTCTCGGTATTGATGCTGGCTGATATAAAGGATATATTAATTATTACCACACCCGAAGATAGGGAGAGTTTTATGCGTTTATTAGGCGATGGGAAAGAACTGGGCTGTAATTTTGAATATGCTGTACAGGCAGAGCCTAATGGCCTGGCGCAGGCTTTTGTAATAGGCGAAAAGTTTATAGGCGAAAAAAAGGCAGCCTTGATATTAGGCGATAACATTTTTTATGGCAGTGGTTTCAGTACGCTGATCCGCAGTTTTAATAATGTGGATGGGGCGGCAATTTTTGCTTATCCTGTTGCCGACCCCGAACGTTATGGGGTTGTAGAGTTTGATGAGAATTTCAAAGCCTTATCTATCGAAGAAAAACCTGTAAAGCCTAAGTCGCATTTTGCTGTACCAGGGCTATATTTTTATGATAACACCGTAGTAGACGTTGCTAAAAATTTAAAACCCTCGCTTCGCGGGGAGTATGAAATTACAGATGTAAATAAGCATTATCTTGAAGCGGGTAAATTACAGGTTGGGGTGATGGATAGAGGCACTGCGTGGCTTGATACCGGAACTTTTGATTCATTAAGTGACGCCAGCGAATTTGTGCGAGTTATTGAAAAACGCCAGGACACCAAAATTGGCTGTATTGAAGAAATTGCTTACCGGATGGGCTTTATTGATAAAAATCAACTAAAAGAGATAGCTAAAAAGTATATTAAAAGCGGGTACGGCAAATATTTATTGGGTCTGCTTAAATAATTCGGTAATTTTTTCAGACACTATTTCGCCGGGCATAAGCCAGTGCATGGTTGTATCTTTCCTGAACCACGTTAACTGTCTTTTTGCAAAATGCCTGCTGTTTTGTTTAATGAGTTCAATAGCCGTTTCAAGATCGGTTTTACCATCAAAATGATCAAACAACTCGCTATACCCTACGGTATTTAGAGCATTTAATTGGCGAAAAGGCAGGAGCGATCCCACTTCCTCAACCAATCCTTGTTTTACCATATCATCAACCCGCCGGTTAATACGTTCATACAACACCTCGCGCGGTAAGTCTACTGCTATTTTTACAGTACGGAACGGGCGTTTGTTAACCGTAGCTTTCCGGTAAGATGAAAATGGCTTGCCGGTGTTTCGGTACACTTCAAGCGCCCTTATAATCCGTTGTGGGTTGTTCGGGTCAACTTCTCCATAAAATACAGGGTCAGCTTTTTTTAATTCTTCCTGTAACACGATTATTCCCTTTTCGGCAAATTCACGGTTTAATTCTTCCCTGATACCCGGGTCGGCTTGCGGAATATCATCAAACCCCTCGCACAACGCTTTAATATATAAGCCTGAACCGCCAACCAGTATAACAAGGTCGTGTATTTTAAATAATTCATCCAGCAGTGCTAAACTCTGTTTCTCATAGTCGCCAACCGAAAAATTTTCTGTTATGGAATGTGAACCGATAAAGTAATGTTTAACAGCCGATAATTCTTCCGACGTAGGTTTAGCTGTACCGATAGACATTTCTTTATAAAACTGCCGTGAATCTGCCGATACAATTACAGTATTATAATGTTGGGCTAATTGAATGGCAATAGCAGTTTTTCCCGAAGCCGTTGGGCCAGCAATAACAAGGAGGGATTTGGTTGGGAGTTCATGGTTCATAGATCATGGTTCGTGGTATTTTGGTAATTTTATAAAGGGTTACTATGAACTATTAACCATGAACTATCAACTAACTAATAATCATCGTGCGGTTTGCCTTCATCTTCAAATCCTTCATCGTCGGCAAATTCATTTCCAAACTCATCATCTTCTTCCCCCTCATCATGCTCTGCTTCAGGGGCTTCGCCGGTTTCAGTAACTTCTGTAAAATCTTCGGCATCTTCAGGGTTCAACCCCATTTCGTGCAGAAAATCAAAATCATCATCTATAGCTGCTGTAGCAGCTATGGCATCATCAGCAACGGTAACAAATTGCCTTGGCGCGTCGCCAACTGATTTGATAATGGCGGGGTAAGTAACCCCCGGGGTTTCGTCAAGGATAATTTTCATCAGTTCCACATGAAAATCAAATGGGCGGTCGAAATTGAAGGTGTAGTAAAATTTTTGATGCGGGTCGTCAATACGATTGCTCAGCCTTACTTTTTCCATTAGTGCTACACCACGGTCTATTCTTTTTTGATTTGGCAGATAGGTAATTTCTTCGCCCTTTATCCATTGATCGTTGCTGATATAAAAGGAAGACGAAAATTCGGGGTTATAACCTGTTGAATGATGGATTGCCCTATGAAGATCTTCAAATGTCTGGTTTGATTTAACATCGATCTCGCGTGTTACATCATCATAATCTTCAAAAGTAACTCTGAACCTGTATAGTGCCATTTTTTGTATGAGTAGAAATTTTAGGTAAAAATAATATTTTAATTGATGATTGTGTTTGCCACAACTTTTAAGCCAAT
>Ga0206932_1132_pt1 | contig 12417 bp, 15 predicted proteins | sample Alteio_BWOrgHeat_18_FD_153244 | JGI IMG/M metagenome (GOLD analysis project Ga0206932, IMG submission 153244) | Enriched cells from forest soil in Barre Woods Harvard Forest LTER site, Petersham, Massachusetts, United States -... | ecosystem: Environmental > Terrestrial > Soil > Temperate forest >...
GTGACCCCGCAGATGTCAAGACATTTTCTTTCAGGTTCATCGAATTTCATTTTATCTAAGCGTTGTATTGCTTGAATCAACTTTATCGCCTAACAGACGGCATTTTTATGCAACAAACCACAGGAATTGTTTACCCACTGTTTACCTTTTTTATTTGGAACAAATTTCAATTAAGATGAAACATTTTCAGTGAAAGTTAGTTCTCGTTTGTTTCAGTTTTCGGGTAAAAAGTAAAGGAACTTTGCAGTCAAAAAAAATTTAAAAAATGGCTGTACCGACGATTAAAATTGTTTTTAGAAAGGACAAAATGAATGATAAAAATATTGCACCAATTTATCTCAGGATTATAAAGGATAGAAATGTGAGCTATATAGCAACAGGAGTAAGATTGTCTTTAGCTGAATGGGATTTTGAAACGAATAAGTGTAATAGGAAACATCCAAACTCTGTTAGAATTAATAATTTGTTGATGGCTTTGGAAATTAAATATACCGATGAAATATTAAAAACTCAAACAGCTAACTTCAAAATAAATTCAAGGGAATTAAGACAAGCAATAAGAGGAAAAGATGATGTTTCCTTTTTTACTGTTGCGGATGAACTGTTAAGCAAGTATAAAGCGCAAAGTATTGGAACATTTCATAAAGTACAATCCATCGTTAATAAACTTAAAGCATTTGTTCAAAAGGAAATATTGATGTTTGAGGAAATTACTGTTCGGTTTATTAGGGGATATGAATTTTATGCGATCAGGCAACTCAAAAACAAAAGAAACACTATAAACAAAGATTTAAGGTTTATTAAGCGAGTGTTTAATTATGCTATCGAGCAAGATTTAATTCAAGATAACGTCAATCCATTTAATAAAATCATTCTTCATGACGAACCCACTAATCGAGGTTATTTAAATCCTGAAGAAATTCAACTACTTGAAAACTTTGAAGGGTCAGATTTAGAAAACAAAGTGCGGGATATTTCATTGTTTCAGTATTATAGTGGTGGAATAAGAATATCAGACGTTTTATTATTGCGCTGGGTGGATATTAATCAAGACAGAATTTGTATAAAAATTAAAAAGACCGGTAAACAGCTAGATCATCTTTTAAGCGCAAATAGCATTGCTATTCTAAAAAGGCATCAGCCTTTAAAAATTTTTGATGATTCATTGATTTTCGGGTTTCTCAACAAAGCAGTGAATATGGAAGATGATATAGAAAAGGATAACTATATTTCAAATAACACAGCTCTAATTAATAAATATTTGAAGATAATTGCGCGGAAAGTGGGTATAAATAAAAGGGTTTCTTCACATATATTTCGACACAGTTTTGCAATAAATGCACTTCAAAAAGGTATTAGCATTGATGTATTAAAAGAAATCTTAAAACATTCTAACGTCAGAGAAACGCAGATTTATGCTAAAGTACAATCTAATATGGTTGATGAAGCGTTGAAGCAATTTTCAGAAATTTAATATCTTTCTGAAAAATGAATCGTGTTAAAAAAATCTAGACTACAAGATTTGTTTGTTGAGCGAGGTTTCAAATCTACCAATTCGCAAGAATATCAAAAGATATTATCGGAGAAAAAATTAGAGGAAGCAGTTATAAAACTGCGTCCATACACTTTCCCTAATGAAGAACTTGATTTTGACTTAGAAGAGGATAGCCCCTTTCTGCAAATTGATAAAAATATAGCGCTAAAGATTGAAAATATATTCAAAAAGTATTCGGTTAATATTTCAACTAATGACGTTTGTTTTATTTTAAAAAAAGCATTCATAGATAAATCGCTCTCTGAAATTAATTCAAATGTTCTACAACAGGATTCTGATTTTAAAAAGGAATTTTTGGAACTATACAAAAAAACAGCAAACAAAGAATTTATAAGAGTACAGTTTTTTGGGGAGGCAAAAGGATAATCATATACGTATTCAAGACCCTTATTTAATATCTAACCTAATAAAACTTATAAGACAGCATTATTTTAAAGATGACGGGGCATTTTTTATTGCAAACCTTTTGATAGGTAACAATAATAACAGAGAAAAAAGGGTCAAGGATTATTATAAAGACATAACTACTATAAAAATAATTCGCTACTTTCTATGTGAAGGGGATGTGTTTGATAATATTAAAGAACAAACAATGCAGAGTATAACTGTGAGTAATGATCAAGCAAGAATTGTACACGAACTTTTAATTGCAGGCTACATAATTGAAGATGATGTTCCGGAGATACGAACAGTTCAAATATGGTTAAAGCGTTTAATTCAAGGAAGGATAGAATTATTCAAAAAAGCGACAGAACTCGACGAAGATTATTGGTTAGAAAATTCCGACGAGCTGATTGACAAAATGAATGAGCTTGATTCATCTGACTGAAACATTTCTTATCTTTTTTTCCAAGTATATGTTTCTTAAAAAAGTTGCCGTCAGGCGTAGCTTTGCAATATAATAAAATTGATATGGTTGAAGTAATTACAAAAGATGAATTTGATCAACTGAATAACAAAGTTGATAGGCTGTTGGATTTATATACGTCCGCAGAAAAAAATGAAACCTTATGGTTTAACAATGATGAACTGGCAGAAAAATTAAATGTCAGCAAACGGACACTGCAAAACTATCGGGATGAAGGAAAAATTGAATTTGTTCAGATAGGAAGAAAGATTTTTTATACAGTTCAGAACGTAAATAATTTTTTAAACGATAATACATATAAACAGTTTTAACATGGAAGAGAATTTTACATTACAGTTTTTATTGACTACAATTTTGGACAAGATTGAACGGGTTGACTACAGAAGTTTAATTTTTGAAAAAGACGAAAATGAAAAAATAACCAAACCACATTATTTGGTTATAACAATTGAAGAAATAATTAAAATCAGTGAATCGTTAGGGTTTCCTTTGATACTAAAAAATGAAACTGCATTCATTTATAATACCCAGTATTGGATTGAAATTCAGATTAACGAATTCAAGGATTTTTTGGGAAATGCAGCAATTAAAATGGGTGTGCCATATTATGAAGGGAAATATTACGGATTTATTGAAGCATTGTAGAAACAGTTTTTAATAAGCGCTAAATCAGTAAATCTAAAGGAGGAAAATCTTGCCACGATAATTAATCTTAAAAATGGAACATTTAAATATGATGATGGTGTGTTTGATTTAAAGCCATTTAATCCAGACGATTTCCTTACTTATCAGTTACGGTTTGAATTGAATTTGCAATCACAGGCTCCTATGTTTATGAAGTATTTAAATAAGGTCCTACCGGATGTTGAATCACAAAATGTTTTGGCTGAATTTATCGGTTACGTATTCGCCAAGAACTTAAAACTTGAAAAATGTTTATTGCTTTATGGCAGTGGTGCAAACGGTAAGTCAGTATTTTTTGATATAATAAACGCACTATTGGGGAGGGATAGCATCACGAACTTTCCACTTGAAAGTTTTTCCGAAGATCATAATCGTGCAATGATTGCAAACAAACTTTTGAATTATGGAAGTGAAATAAATGGTAATCTTGATTCCAACATATTCAAACAGTTGGTATCAAACGAACCAATTAATTGCAGATTTAAGTATGGCAATCCATTTATCAGTTACGATTATGCTAGGTTGATATTTAACTGTAACGAATTACCACGCCAGGTTGAAATCAACACAGCATATTTCAGGCGATTTATAATTGTTCCGTTCGATGTAACAATTCCGGAGGACGAAAGAAATCCTGAACTTGCTAAACAGATAATTGCAACTGAATTATCAGGGATTTTTAATTGGGTTTTGGATGGTTTAACTCGGATACTTGTTAATAAAAAATTCACCATATCTGAAAAAGTGCAGCGGGTTTTGAACGATTATCAAGAGGAATCAGACAGCGTAATGTCTTATCTGTTGGAGGAAGGGTTGGAAAAATCAGTAAATACAAAGACTGCATTAAAATCGCTATATGGAAGATATAAAAGCCTTAATCAAGAGGAAGGAAGAATGTCATTAAGTATTAAACGATTTAGCAAACGGCTTAGAAATTTAGGCTTCCAAATGGATCGTGAAAACACAGGAATGATGGTTTATGTTCAATCTAAAAATGGCAAAATGGCTTTCGATAATTATAATAATTTATTCGGATCAACATTTATGCCTGAAATGCGTTTAACACGTGTGCATGATAAAAATGAATCAACTTTTGCAATTGAATTTACTCGTCCTTCTGTAGATGAAGATGAAATTGAATTGCCCTTTTAATATAATTAATGTCAACATTAAAACAGCCTCTTATTGGAGGCTCTTTTTTTTCAACCTATATCCAAACAAAAAAATGTTTTGGAATTAACTACATTTCCTACACATACTACACTGATAATAAATTGTTACCAAACTGTGAAGCAAGTGTAGTAAGTGAAGCATTTTTAAAACATTTATTTTACTTAAGCCTTTTTAATCGGAAACCTTTTTTTACAGCTTATAAGAAAGATAATAACAAATAAAGTAATTGTGTATTTCATAAAGTTACTATTTTGGATTATGGATTAAACACATTGAAAAAATTGAAAGTTGATACAACCTGAATGTTGTTTAGAATCCCAAGTGTTTTTTTGTGTTCCGAAATATAGATATATGCTATCCCCATTTATTATCCCCCCACCGAATAAAGATTCAATTTGGTTTGTAAATCCAATAGTTATTTGGTTGCCCTTAATTAAATATCTGCCGTTAAAGTGTTTGGTTAAATTCCTATCTGTGTTTACTGTATAAAAAAACTTTTTAAGGTTTTCATTGTTTCTATAGAATTCAATTTCGTTTAGTGGCAACGGTAATCTTAACATAGAATCTTCTTTAAACACTAACAACATCATACCTATAATAACATCATTATTTTTTTCGTCTTTAACAAGTCCTGAATAAACACCATCAGTTCTAACGTTACTGTTTGTAACAGGGTAATTAGTTGTTTGATTGAAAGTAGTTTGAGATGTATAAGATACATTTCGCTTATTTCTGAACATGACTATGACTGTATAAAGAACAAATGCAAAACCTATTGTTGCAAAAACTTCTGTCATATAATAGTATTTATAAATCGGCGTGATTACGTACTAATAAAAGCTTTTTATTTTTTAAGTATTGTATGAATTGTGAAGTATGTTTTTCTTGAAAATGCAGAAGCATTAGAAAAGAATTCATGTAAGGGTTTGGCAATTCCTTTTGGACACATCTTTTGTACTGTTTCGTAAATTATTTCAACTGTAGTAGCAAGTAATTTATCTTGAGTTGCAACTCCATTTCTAAAATTTGCCGTTTCAAGAAATGATACCATGAAAATGAAAGAGGGAAAATCTTTATCAGCAAGCTTTATGATTTCTTCGGGAGGAATTACATCAAAGCAGGCTTGTGTATTATGAAGTTTGTTAGCCGTTAAGACTCTTTCAAAATAAACAGCCTGCATTATTTGAGTAATGTCGCCGCTGCATTGATAATAGTAGTGATTGAATCTTTCACAATAAGTTTTTGCTGTGTGACCCGGTGCGCCGAAGCCATTTTTAAGAAGCCATTTTGTAAGCATAGTACACGATTTAGTATAAACAAACTGCGTGGATTATTCCCTAACTTGTAACTGCGGGGGTCAAGTCCCTTAGAACAAAGTATAAGGAAGTCCACGCATTGACGTGTACCTCACATATACTTCCTTGTTCTATTTGAAATCTTGACCTTTCAGTTACAGGAAGATATAGTTAGCACTAACTATATTGAATATTTATTACCAACGATTATGTCATAAGCAAATCTATAATTTTTCAATTGACTTCATAAATTAGAATACTTTTCAGCTTAAATAAAATAAAGTTTACTTCAACACTCAAAAAATTATGCATAAGTCACTAAAATTAGTGGCTTTTTTATTTTGTATAGAAGTGAAAAGTAATATATATTGAAATCTGATTTCGACTCAAACCTAAAACTAGCTTGTGGGATTGAGGTGGCGAAGCATTCAATAATTACTCCTTGAAAGCAATCTCATATTCCTTAATCAATCATAATGGCAACAAAAGAATTGCGGTTCGTTTTGAGTTTAATAAAGAATGGAATGAACGGATGAAGAAAACTTCAGATGCAAAATGGAGTAGGACTTTACAATGCTGGCATATTCCTGATACTGAAAGAAACAGAATAAAATGCGGGTTAGCTGGTGATGTCAGTTTACCAAGAGGGTCTACTTCAGCTCTACGGACTTCTTCCAATGTTAGTATAAACAATAAAGCTCAGCTTCAAAAATTAATCGAACAACTAAAGCTTAAAGCATATAGCAATTCAACAATCAAGACATACCAAAATGAATTTCTACAGTTGTTACAATCTATAAATACTTATCCTGTACAAAATTTGAAACCAGACGACCTGCGGCGATATTTACTAAAGTGTATTGAAGAAGGCTTAAAAGAAAATACAATTCACAGCAGATTAAATGCACTCAAGTTTTACTATGAGCAGGTACTTAAAAAGGAAAAATTCTTTTTCGAGATTCCAAGACCAAAGAAGCCAATACTGCTTCCAAAACTTTTGAACGAAAATGAGCTTTCACGCTTATTTAATGCTATTCAAAATAAAAAGCACAAAGCCATGCTTTTTACTGCTTATAGTGCAGGTTTAAGAGTTAGTGAGGTAGTAAACCTGAAACTTCAGGATATTGATAGTAAACGAATGCAGATTTTCATTCAACGTTCCAAAGGCAAGAAAGACCGTTACGTTAATTTGAGTCCTGTTCTGCTTGACATACTTAGGCAGTATGTTAAGTTATACAAGCCAGCACCAGAACTTTATCTTTTTGAAAGTGAACAGACAGGCACTTGCTACCCTACAAGAACCATTCAGCAAATCTTTTCAGTAGCAAAAACAAAAGCGGGCATTAATAAAGAAGTAGGAGTTCATAGTTTGAGACATAGCTTTGCAACCCATTTGTTGGATAAAGGGACGGATATAAAATACATTAAAGATATTTTAGGTCATTTCAGCATTAAAACAACGGAAAGATATTTACATGTGAGCAACAAACAGCTTGTAAACATTGTTAGCCCATTTGATAGTCTTTGGGAAAAAGAAAATATAGAATGGTAGAATCGGATTGCCCTAACAACAATACAAAATGTATAATACTAGTTCGCTGATTTTCAGTACCCAAATTTTATTTGGAGCTACATATAATATCATAAATCTTTGCGTTAGTGGCAATTTTATGAAGACCCTACATCTTATAACATTTGTGACAATTTTGAGTTGTAATAATCAGCATAAGCAAGCTGACCAAACGCAAACAGTCGACACAGAAAGTAAAGCTACTCAAACAAATAAAATTGACAATTCAAAGTATTATACTAAACAAGACACAATAATAATTGCAACAGAAATCAACGACACTTTGAAATATGCGAAAGCTGACTTTAATGCGATTGTAGACAAACACCCAGAATTTTTTCAAGAATATCCTGATAATCCTGACCAGGCATATTACAACGATAATGACAGAGATGAATTTGGTAGTGAGCTGGGACAAGACAACTATTACCTTTTATATGCTTACTTTCTAAAACAGAAAAACGGTGCTGAAAAATATGCTACACAACGTAAAAAACTAATAGACATTTATTCGAGCATAAATTCATTATTTGGATACTTTCAATATGGTGGAACATATTTTGGACATCAAGACAGCAGAATTTTAGGTTACGCTGAATATTCAATTTATCTGCTTCCTAAAAAGAAAGAAGACATTCAAAAAACTTACGACATAACAAAACAAAAAGAGCTTTATATAAAATCACTTCGACAACTTATAGAGGATGAAAGTAAGATTGACTTCAATACTTTGGGCAAGAGCAAAATAGAAAGAAGTAAAGAACTCAATAAAATTGTTGATGGCCTTGACAAATTAATTACAGACAACTTTTATCTTAGGCGAGCTCAAGAATTTCAGTATGAATATTATGAATACTATTGATAAAAAAACTGCCACTAACATGAGTATTGCTGCAATTTGGGCTGGACAATGTAACATCGGCAGCAACAAAAATTCAGCTTCAGTTCTCAGCTCGACATTATAAATTTGACTATTGAATAAACAATCAACAAGAGTTCAGGCATCAGCAGCAGTTCCAGCGGACGGAACGCGAAATATCCAAACTGCGGCAATACCTGTTCGTTGGCAGCCATTTTAATCGAGCACTCAAATCCTTTGACAGTTCCAATATGACGAAAATATTTCTAGTAACCATAATGTTACTCCCAGTTATATCTTTTGGGCAGACAAATTTCGACACAACAGAAATTCGTTTGAAATATTCACAATTTGGACGGCTATATTATTTCCTCGACTCTGAAAGAATAGATATCAACAAAACATATTTTAATTACAAAGAAATCAAAAACGTTTCCATAGTAAAGGACACAGTGGTAATGTATGCAACCACTCCAATTTGTAGAATTAATTTGTCAACCAATATAAAGAACAGAAAATTAGCTGGACTTTCAGACATACATCTTAATAATTCCAACGACACAACCGTGCGATTTAAAACTTTCATTATTGACGATAAAATAATAAGCGACACTTCAAATGTTCGTATTGACCCGACATTTGTAAAATCAATTTCAATAGTGAATGAGGCGAAAGGGATTAACTCAAACAGACCTGAATCATTTATTTACATAAAGACAAAACGAAAAGCGAAATAAAACGGCTGCCAACATGGGGTTTTGTGCAAGCAGGGCTTGACGTTCAAACTTCGACTGTTTGCATCGCTGTACTTTGGTTCGGGCTGGACGGAATTCTGCTGGGCTTTTAGTTGTTATCTTGTACTTTTATTTCTTTATTGGGCTTCATTTCCGAGCTGGACAAATAACAATGCCCTGCCTGCACAAAGCCCTACTCGTTGTGCGTCACTTTATGAGACCTCTAATTATCGCAGTTGTTCTTATTTTTTTAAGCCTGTTTTCTTTCAGTCAAACACATAATAGTGACACAATCCATTGGACAAACAATTATCATTTACAGTACAATGACTTTAAAGGAATTCCTGACTCAACAAGCAAAGACCTTGCAAACAGTTATATTAAAATCTCTTACGATTATAAAGTTTTCAATGGCAAAGTTGCTTATACAACGAGTTGTTACTTTTTAAAAAATCTTTCTTGGACAAAATATGACATGCAAGCACTTTTAGACCATGAACAAACTCATTTTAATATCTCTAAGCTCTATTCTTTAAAACTGTTTGACACATTGCAAACATATGCAACTGCTTCCCCCGATTTAGAAAACAAGTTGCAAAAAGTCTATGCAAATATTGTGTTGCAGATGTATAGAGAAGCAGCAAACTTTGACCAATTAGAAAAATTGAATTCGATGACCGACAACCCTCAAAAGGAATATGATGAGAATATTAAAAAACAAATCTCAATTTTAGAAAAAGCGAACGCACAACAAAGGCATTTGTAAAAGCATGGCTGACGAGCCGCAATTGAGCAGTAGTAATTCTTATCATCATTCGTTATCGTCAGACAATACGCTATTGAATATTTGTAATTATCTTCAACATCAGTTTTTCAAATAAGCATTTGTATAAGCTGACCAATCGCTATTGCCATGCCTTCGCAAATGCTTCAACGTTGTATGCTATTCTATTTTGACACCTCAAACGTATTAATGTTGACTAAAGACAGACACATATTGCGACATGACTGGGAAAGTTTGAGAGCTGACATTGAAAGCATCATTAAAGACAACAAACTTTCAACGAATGACTTTAATGCATTGAGCATTCATGACAACTGGAAAGCAATAGAGGAAAATATTTATCACACATTTTGTAAGCTTGACCATCCAACGCAGCGACCCATTTGGCTTTGGGAATATTTCAAGTCGGACACATTTTCAATTGTAGTTGACCAACCTTACAAGCTTTTAGACCAACTTGTTGACAGTGATGAAACAGTTTGGTTCTTTGTAAATGGTGACAAAGACAAATTCTGGTTTTATGAAGGCAAAATAAAAGCTATTGTGACAGTGATTGAAGAAAGCAGCTACATTGACGAGCTTTATCTTGCATCAAAAAAGTATCAATGGCTTATTTGTATCAATCATCACGACGATCTAATTGCAACTGGACAAATAATACCAGACAAATTGCGGCAACTTAAAACGATACAAAACAGCCGCTAACATGCGATTTGCTGTTATGGCGGGGCGACGAAAATGCCATCAGCAACAGTAATTCTAATTGGCTGTAATTCCAGCGTGACGAACAACATTCAACAACAGAATAAACAATGAACTTTTATCTATAAATTGGGCAGCGGTTCAGGGCTGGACGTTCAATGAATACCGCCACAGCAGCAAGCCGTTAACCGTTGTACGCAAGCTTAAAAGACCAAAATGAAAACAAGCATACTAATATTTATTATGGCGACAACAGGATTATTTTCCTGTGGACAAGCCAGTAAATCAACGCCAGAACCTGTTGATATAGAAACTATAAATTCGGTAAGGAATTATGAGTATGCTGATTCTATGGGTAACCGCCTAATAATACATAACAGCGGTCCAAATAGTAAAGTAAACTACACTGACCCTAATGGTAAGAAATATAATTATGCTGTATATTGGACTCAAATAACCAATGAAACAATTAATCCTGTTGAATTGAAAATTGATTTTCCTCTAGATTCATTTGAGTTTCCCCGTTCATTGGGAAACTATATGAAATTACTTCTTCCTTCCGAGACCATGACACTTGATAAAGCATCCTTATCTGAATATGGTCTGCCAGTAAAATCTTTTTTAGATACTGGCATCAATAAATCATATTCGCTGAAAAGAACTATTAATCCAAAAGAATCAACTGCCTTTTATGTCGTAACGCTGTCTAATCATGGATCAGGCGGTGCATTGCGAACCGGACTCCGCTTAAAAGGGCAAAATCTCTTTTATAAAATTTCCGCATACAAGATGGCTCCTGAACTACCCTTAATGGACGAGAAAGAAATTAATTGCGGAAGTATTAATTTAAAAGGTTTGGTGTTACGGAAATAAACAGAAAGCCAGCGTACAACATGCGGTTTTCTGCTATGCTGGCTGAAGAATATATACTCATCGTCCCGTTCGCTTATCATCTGTAGTCCGGGCTGGACGAACAAAGCCGAGCTATAGAATATATTCTCAACTACATTAACTTTACTCAGCTTCGGTTCGGGCTGACGAATCACAGAATACCAGCACAGCAGAAAGCCCTGGCCGTTGTGCGTCACTTTAGACTTAAACTCTTGCGTTTATTAATGATAATATTGACTTGCTTTATTTTGACACAATCTTTCTGCCAAGTGTCCACAGTGTCCGGGTCTGTGCTTGACTTAACAACAAAAAGACCACTTGCAGGCGCAAAAGTTGAATTACAAATTGGGGTAGATAAAAATCATGAAACTATTGCATCGACCACTACGGACACTACTGGAATTTTTGTTTTTGAAAACATTAAACCTAAACAATATTCGCTTTCTTGCTTTTATAAAATGAACTACGACAAAACAAATTTCCCCAAAGAAGTCTTAGATAATTTAGGACGTTACGAAATTGACAGCAACTTTAATGTGTTGGTAGGGCAAACTTACAATCATAAGTTCTACTTAATGGTTAGTTGCCTTTACGACAGCACTAAAGGCCAAGACTTTTGTCCTGTTTGCAAAAAGAAAGACATGGTTCAACCAATTTTGTGGGGACTTCCAGTTTATGATAATAATGGTAAGTGTGTAATCAATGGAAAAGATGTAAGTGAATATTATTTGGCAGGATGCTCACCAGATTGGTGGTGTAATCCGACAAAACATTGTAAACGTTGCAACATTGATTTTTAAATAAAGCGAACGCACAACATGGGGTTTGGCAAAAAACTGGCTGACGCAACGCAGCATCAACTCTTGTTTGGCTAATCAGCTGTTGTTATCAGCTTGACTTTATAAATTTGACGACATCAATAACAATGAACTTTTAATTATAAATTTAGCGGCAGTTCGGGCTGGACGAATTTCAAATACCAGTTCTTCGCCAAGCCGTTCACGTTGGCCGCTACCTAATTGGAGTTTACATAATCTAAAGCATCTTTTATTTTAATGGACGGACTAAATTCTTATGAAAAATTGGTAATCGAGACAATTCTTTCATGTAAAGATTTTGACATAAAAGAAGTCAATAATATCGTAACTATTAAGTCATTAATATTTATCCAGGACCAATACAACTTAATAACTGACTTAATAAAAAAACAAGACTGGGAAAACATAAAAACTCTTGAGAACAATTCAAATGAATTTAATGAGTATCTCGAAATCATAAAATTCACTGACCAAAATAAAAAGA
>Ga0206932_1133_pt1 | contig 12296 bp, 9 predicted proteins | sample Alteio_BWOrgHeat_18_FD_153244 | JGI IMG/M metagenome (GOLD analysis project Ga0206932, IMG submission 153244) | Enriched cells from forest soil in Barre Woods Harvard Forest LTER site, Petersham, Massachusetts, United States -... | ecosystem: Environmental > Terrestrial > Soil > Temperate forest > O...
ATTGCTTTTACAACAGCGGGCTTTACCGAACTGTAAAGTTTTATCTGCACAAAGCCGTTGGCTTTATAGCGGTCAACTTCTTTTATACCTTCTGCCTTAGTATCTGCCTGTATAATACCAAGCGCGTATGGCCCTTTTCCATCAATTATACCGGCTTTAAGTATTTTAGGGCCTACGCCTTTACCGCCGTCAATGGCGCCTTGTACAGCGTTTATAAAACTGAATTCGTTGCCGCAATCGCGCACGGTGGTTACACCTGCCGCAAGGTAGGCGGGGCCCCACTCCACCTGCTCAAAATGGGCGTGCATATCCCATAGGCCTGGTAAAATGGTTTTTCCTTTCGCGTCAATTACAGTGGCGCCCACAGGGGTGGTTATTTTGCCGGTACTTATTTTTTTGATAATGCCATTTTCAATAATAATAGTAGCATTCAGGATAACTTTTGAGTTAATCACATCAACCACATTGCCGCCTGTTATAGCAATTACCTTACCCGCGGCCATAGCTTTTGGCGCCGACCTGGTAAACAGTTCCATACCATACGCGGCCGCTTTTGCAATAAATATGGGCAATAAAGGTTCATAAGCCTCGGCCATCATTTCCAGCTTATCGGCCTCGGCATCGTTGGTAATGAGGCAAATAAGGTTGCCCGAGTGGTCGGCCCATAAAATTTCATTGCCCCATATCAGCCCGCCAATTGTATAACGGTCGAGCGTTAAAGGTTTGCCGTTAAAGGTCAGCACATCCCCGCCCGATCTTTTTATCTGCACCGAACCAAACGGAAGCGTATTTATGTTTAAAGGCTGCCCGTGGTTTTTCCAATACTGCAACAGCGCCTGCTGTACCGTACCCGGCGCATAGCTGGCTACCGGGAAGGTTAATGGCTTTAACTTTTTCTGATAGATAGAATCATCCACCTTAGAAATGGCCATGCCGCCCTTAACAGAAATGCTATCGTTAATACTAACCGGCCGCGCAACTTTGCCTTTAATTACCAATCGCACAGGCTCAAACGATGGTTTAACAACCAACTCAGCCTTTAAGGCTACAGGCGAACCGCGGTCTACAAATTTAAAATTAACCGTATAGGTGATGGAGCTGACGGTGCGCTCTGTGTGATAACTTTCGCGGCCTATACGCTGCTCAAACTTATGCAGCAGAAAAGTAACGCTATCTTTTTTATCCTGGGCCCTGGCGGCAAAAACCAATAACGAAAGGCTATACAGCAGTATATATTTTTTCATGAGATCAGTTTAACATTAGTAATGCCCTAAGTTATTGATTTTGGGATGGAATAGAAAACAAAAAAGGCCCCGAAATTCGGAGCCTTAGTAAAGGTGGGTAGGCAGTAGTGAGCGGACAGTAGGCAATGGTGAGTTTTACCCCCTATCCTCTTCTCACCACTCACCATTCACTAATCATTAATCGCTTTCACGCCGGGCAATTCTTTACCTTCCATATACTCCAATAAAGCGCCGCCGCCGGTTGATACGTAGCTAACTTCTTTTGTTAAGTTAAATTTTGATACCGCTGCTGCAGAGTCGCCGCCGCCTATGAGGGAGAACGCGCCATTTTCGGTTGCTTTTACCACGGCTTCGGCAATGGCTTTGGTGCCCACCAGGAACTTCTCCATCTCGAAAACCCCCATCGGGCCGTTCCATAATATAGTTTTCGAGTTTTCAACCACCTTGCTGAATAAGGCTATGGTTTCGGGGCCAATATCTAAACCCATCCAGCCATCAGGTATCTCGCCGGTTGTTGCTAAGCCGGTATGGGCATCGTTTGAGAAAGCATCGGCAGTTACGTTATCAACAGGCAATAACAGGTTAACCCCTTTGGCTTTCGCTTTTTTTACGAGGCTAAGCGCCAGGTCGAGCTTATCCAGCTCAACCAGCGAGGTGCCTATTTTGCCGCCATCAGCCTTTGCAAAGGTGTAGGCCATGCCCCCGCCTATAATAAGGTTATCAACCTTATCCAATAACTTTTCTATGAGCTCAATTTTATCAGACACCTTTGAGCCGCCCATAATGGCCGTAAAAGGTTTTTCGGCATGATTTAGTATTTTTTCGGCATTGGCCAGTTCAGCCGCCATTACATAGCCAAAGTATTTGGCGTTAGGGAAAAACTGTGCAATAACCGATGTTGAGGCATGGGCGCGGTGCGCGGTGCCAAAGGCATCGTTTACATAAACATCGCCTAAGGCAGCCAGTTTTTTAGCGAATTCTACATCGCCTTTTTCTTCTTCCTTGTAAAAGCGCAGATTTTCTAATAACAACACCTCGCCGGCTGCAAGCGCTTTAGCTTTCGTTACGGCTTCTTCTCCAATACAATCATTAGCAAACTGTACCTGCTGGCCCAACAGATCAGACAGGTGCTTTACCACGTGTTTTAATGAATCTTTCTCATTAGGGCCATCCTTCGGTCTGCCCAGGTGCGACATCAGTATTACCGCGCCCCCGTCATTCAATATTTTTTTTATGGTTGGCAGGGCCGCCGTAATACGGTTATCGTCGGTTATATTATTATTTTCATCCAGCGGCACATTAAAATCAACCCTGATTAGCGCCTTTTTTCCTGTAAATTTTATTTGATCAATAGTTTTCATAGTGGTTATGTAGTCATACATTGTAAACGCCGCCAAATTCAGCAATTAATTCTGAATTTTGAACTCAAAAGTAAAAAAGATGTTGGTGGATAAAGATTGGAGATTAAAGATTAGAGATTAGGTAAGCGGATATTTTTTAATTATTAACGAAATGCAACTAATCTTTAATCTCCAATCTTTAACCCCCAATCACTGTATCTTCACATACATGGCATAATGAGGGCCAATACCGGGCACTTCAAATTCGGGCGAGATCACTTCAAAGCCAACGCTTTGATAAAACTTAACCGCCTTTTTGCGTGCGTTGCACCAAACATAGTTAGCCTTTTGCCCACGCAGGTATATTAGGGCAAAATTTATGAGCTGGTTGCCTATGCCCTGCCCCCGGTATTTTTCTACCGTAGCCATACCACGCAGCTGGTAACCGGTTCCGGTAAACGCCCCATATTTTTGCGGGGCGAACGATGCTATACAAACCAATTCGCCCTTAATATAATAGCCTAAGTGAAAATTACCTTCGGTGTTATCGGTGGGGAAACGGCATTCATCCAATGTTAATTTCCCTTCGCGCAGCAGGGTATTGCGTAGCGGCAGTGTATCTTCTACCTGTATAAATTTTATCATTTTTGCAGGTATATTTTTTCGACAAGATCGGCAAGGCGGCTTGCGTAGCCCATTTCATTATCATACCAGCCAACCACTTTTACCAGGCCACCCACTATGGAGGTAAGCTGCGCGTCGAAAATACAGCTATGGGTATTGCCTATAATATCTGCTGATACGATAGGGGCTTCTGTATATTCGAGTATATTTTTCAGCTTTCCTTCGGCAGCATTTTTAAATGCCAGGTTGATCTCCTCAACTGTTGGCTGTATTTTCAGAATGCAGGTAAAATCGGTTAATGAGCCGTTAAGTACAGGCACACGTATGCCGGCCCCGCCCAGTTTACCCTCTAAGTGCTGAAATATAGAGGTAATGGCCTTTGCCGCCCCGGTGGTAGTGGGGATGATAGACGCTGACGCTGCCCTTGCCCTTCGCAGATCTTTATGCGGTGTATCATGCAGGCTTTGGTCGCCTGTCATAGAGTGTACAGTGGTTATATAACCATTAACAATGCCCCAGTTCTCATCCAGTATTTTCACCATTACGGCTACGTTATTGGTGGTACATGACGCGTTGGAGATTATACCTGCGCGCAGATCGATAGCAGTATCATTAACGCCTAAAACAACGGTGGGTACACTTTTATCAGTTGATGGGGCCGAAATAATAACCTGCTTTGCCCCTGCGGTTAAATGCTTTGCCGCGCCATCCCCTGATGTGAATTTACCTGTCGATTCAATTACCAGGTCAATATTCAGTTGTTTCCAGGGTAAACGCTCCGGATCAGGTTCGGCTATTATTTTTATTTTACGGCCGTTAATGTACAAGTGATCGTCATCAAAATCAACTATGCCTGTAAAACCACGGTGAACAGAATCGTATTTGAACAGGTGCGCTAAAGTGTGCGTATCCGAAAGATCATTTATAGCCAAAACCGTTATACCGGGTTTAGTTAAAATGTTTCTTAAAAATATTCGCCCTATCCTGCCAAATCCATTTATAGCTATCCTCATTATTACAATAAATATACGGGTGCAAAGCTAATTAAAATAGGCAACGCAGATAAACCGTTACCTATAAACAGACATTAAGATTAAATAAGGTGGAATTATTTTAAGCGAACAGGTTGCGTAAAGCCATTCCTTCCCGCTCTCTTGAGCGGATCAAAAAGGTGATCGCCCAGTTAAATAGCAGAGATAGCGTAAAGATTATAATTATCAAAGTAAAGTTGCCAAGATCAGTCAATAACAAGGTTAAACCAATGGTAGCTATGTTAAGAGTTGACAAGATAGCTGTGGTTTGCAAATGAGTAAACCCAAGCCTTAACATACGGTGATGAATGTGGTTACGGTCGGCTGTGAAAGGGGATATACCACTCATGATGCGGATAAAAAACACCCTCATGGTATCGAAAATTGGCCCTATTAGTATAGCAACAGCTAAAGCCGGTGCCGAATAAACCTGGTGTATGCTGCCGATATTAAATTTATTGAGCTCAATAAATTTAATGGCCATTATTACTGATATCAACCCGATAAATAATGACCCTGTATCGCCCATAAATAGTTTAGCAGGGGTTAAATTATATTTTAAAAACCCGATTACAGACCCAATAATGATCAATGAAATTACAGCCAGTTCATATTGGTGCATATAGATAAATAATACTGCAAAAACACCATTTACAATCACACCTATAATGCCGGCTAAACCATCAATACCATCAATAAGGTTGAAGGCATTAATAATCATTATGATTACAATAACAGACAATATGCAGCTTAATACAAGCGGAAGTTCATATACACCAAATACACCGTACATACTGGTTAACCGGATATCGCCTAATACTACCAATATGAGGGCAACAAGAAACTGAATAAAAAATTTTGTACTTGAATTTACACCCGAAAGATCGTCTTTTAAACCCATTATAAATAAAATAATACCTGCAGTAAGTAAATAACCTACAGGGAAAGTTTTATCTAAAATACTGAATATAAGAGCAGTGGTAGTGAAGCTAACAAAAATTGCAATTCCGCCTAAGCGGGGAATTCCATTATCGTGCTCTTTTCTAAAATGACCTACATCGTCGTATAAATGCCTAACGCGGGCAACATGTAAAATTGAGGGAATTACTGCCATAGACAGTAACCCGGAAAATCCGATTATACATAAATAATAAACAAATTGATAATGTACCAAAAAATCGGGCATATAGTTAAGCATTAAAGCATTCGCGTATATATCAACAACCAAATTTATTAACATAATATCATATTATTAGCGTGAAATATTATTTTTATTCCATTTTTGCTAACTTATTTACAATGTGTGCTAGCAATTTTGGAACCAATTTTAAAAATACTGCATTACTTTTCTTAAGGGTTTGAATACTATACATAGCAGTGGAAATTTCACCCCATTTTTCCTCATGGCCTTATAGTCAAATATCCATGCATTAAGCCGGTTCAAATAGGTTTTATTACTAATTCCGCCGATATTCATTTTAACCATTGTTTTATCTAAATAGTATACATTCACTTTATTTAAATGTATAAACCTTAACATCAGTTCATAATCAGCGGCAGTTCCAAACTGCGGATCATATAAACCCATTTTTTCAAATAACGACCTTTTACAATAAAAGGTCGGGTGCGGTGGCATCCATCCCCAGTTAAACTTGCCGGTTGTGTAGGTTCCTGAATGCCACTTACGTATTATAGCCCCTTTCGGACTTACGTAATCCAGGTTTCCGTATACCACATCGGCGTTTTGCCGGGTAAAAGCTGATGCTACACAGCTAATTACATCGTTATACGCAAAATAATCGTCAGAGTTTAGTATTCCGATAATATTTCCTAAACTTTTTTTTATTCCCTTGTTCATAGCATCATAAATGCCCTCATCAGGCTCGGATATAAAAAGATGAATATGTTGCTTATATTGGCTGACGATTTGCATTGTGGCATCAGTTGATCCACCATCAATTATTATATATTCAATGTTATTATAGTTTTGCGCTATTACAGATTCTATACAGCGGCGGATAGTTTTTTCGGCATTCCGGGTAACGGTGATCAAAGAAATTTTTAAATCCTGCACTTCTGAAAAAATACGCTAAGTTTATAAAGACAAAATATGTAGTTTTGGAATTGCTGCCGAATAGTTATTAAGTATTAAGCCGAATTAATTGTACATATGCGCCATTTGATTTTTTTATACCCGATTTTTGGACTGTTGCTTATTTTAACCTCTTGTTCCTATAAACAGGACCAGGTACTTTTTGAGCAAAAAAATTCAATTCCTAACCGCACCTTACAGAAAAATCCTGCTAATATAACCAATTACCGCATTAAGCCACAGGATATTCTGCAAATCACGAACATACAAAACAGTAAATCTATCATTGACGTTACAGCGGGAACTGCACTTGCTGGGGCTGGATCGTCTGCCAGTTCACAGGTAGCAGAAACTTACCGGGTTGAAGACGATGGAACAGTGGCCCTAACCGGTTTAGGAAGAATACCGGTTGCCGGTTTAACACGGGTTGAAGCCAGGAAACGTATTGAAGAACTATATGGTAAATTTCTTATAGACCCAATACTCGAATTAAAAATAATAAACCTGAAGGTATCGGTATTTGGCGAAGTAAAAGCACCGGGGAATTTCCCTTTAACAAAAGACAGGACCACCCTTATTGAGGTAATTGGCGAAGCTGGCGGCCTTACTGAAAAGGCGGACGAAACGCATATTCGAATTATACATGGCGACCAGGAAAATCAAAAAACCGATATAATAGACCTGCGCAATATAAACTCATTAACTGACCCCAGGACAATACTTCAAAATAATGATGTAGTATATGTATTGCAAAATAAAAAAGCTATACGAAATACCAAGATTCAAGACTTTTCAGTCGTAATACAGCCGGCCTTAATTTTATTTAATACTGCGTTAATTATTTTTACACTTGTCCACAAGTAAATGGAAGAGTTAGATAAAATATCACAAAAATTACCAAACCAGGAATTTGACTATTATAAAATTGTCAAAATTCTTTTAAGCCGCTGGTATTGGATAGCCGGGTCGGTTATAATATGTTATCTTGTCTCTAATGTCTATATAAGGTATACGCCAAAAACGTATGCTACGTCGGCCATTATGAAGTTTGAGGAAAAAAAATCGGCCATATCAGACCTCGTAGGCATACCCGGCGCTACCGACAGGAACAGTATGTCAAGGGCCCAAAGCGAAACTATAGTATTAACAAGTAGCCCGCTTTTATTAGAAGCAGTTAAGCGCCTCGATTATCGGTTTAGTTTTTATACATTGGGCAGGGGGTTTGGCCGTACAGTTGACATATATCCTGAAAAAAAGTTGGATATTCAATTGGTTAAGTTTGATAGTTTAAATTTTTTTCATGACCTGGTTACTTTCAAGTCTATAGATAAAACCTCGTTTAGTGTAAGCTATAAAGAAGGGGGGCGGGACATTAAGAAAATATACAACTATGGCATCCTTTTTACAATCGGGCCTACATCATTAATCATAAAACACAATGAAGGTATACCTGCTTCTATCTTGTTTAAACTTAATGCCCCGGAGGAGTTTGTTGGAAGGATAAGCGGTGGGCTAAAAACAACAGAAACGGCTAAAAACTCAAACCTTTTAGCATTAACCTTAACCGATGCAAATGCACAGTTTGCGGCCGATGCTTTAAATGCGGTAATGGATGAATACCTTATTTATGATGCCGCCCAGCGTAAACAATCGGCAACGCAAATGATCAAATATATCAACGGCGGCTTAGATACACTTATAAACAGTGTTAAAACATCAGAAAACAAAATAGAGCAGTATAAACAGGATAAAAAAATAATGGATGTTGGTTCGGCAACCGAACTTGCAATGGGCAAATCTAAAGAGTTGGAATCACAAATATCAGCATTAACAATAGAACTGATCACTCTTAACCAGCTTAAAAAGGAAGTAGATGAGGCAAGATATAATATAAATATAAATTTTACTGTAGCTAGCGAGAATATTGACCCTCAGCTTAGTGGTTTTATTTCAAAGCTAAATGATGAATTAAATGTAAAAAACGTTTTATCAATACAATATAAGCCCGGTTCTCCACAAATAAATAATGTAACCCAGCAAATACTGCAAATTAAAACAAACGCGTCAAACAGCATTGAACGGTCGCGCCAATTAATAGAAACTAAAATAAACTATCTGCAAAACCAGCTTATACCGGTAAAAGAGCAAATAGCTACATTACCAACCGAAGAGGGTTACCTCACCGGTTTAAAGCGTGATTTTGATATAAAGGATAAGGTTTTATCCATTTTATCAGAAAAAAGATTGGATCAGCAAATAGCTAGCGCGGGCGTATTGCCCGGCGCAATTATTGTTGATCGTGCCCGGGCAAATAATACTCCGATAACCCCTGTTGTAAGTGCCATTAATCGTAATGCGATTATTTTGGGCATTGTTATAGGGTTAGGGTTAGTTGTTTTGATCAGGATATTAAATCCGTATATATATGATAAAGAAACTGTTGAAAGCCTTACCACCATTCCTATTATTGGCGTAATACGAAAATACCCCGAAGAAATTGATGAGTTTAGCACCCAAATATTAGCTATAAGCAGGCCTAAATCATTATTTGCCGAATCAGTGCGGTCGGTTCGTACAAATTTAAATTTCCTGGCATCCGAGAAAAAAAGTAAAGTTATCTGTATTACATCAGAAGTTGCGGGCGAAGGAAAATCATTTGTGGCTGTTAACCTGTCAAGTACCCTATCATTAATTGATAAAAAGGTTATACTGGTCGCTGCCGATCTGAGGCGGTCAAAACTGCATAAAACTTTCCACGTGCCAAACGATCTGGGCCTGAGTAATTACCTGGCCAATCAATGCACTTCGGATGATATTATTAATCATTCTAATCAAAGCGGCCTTGACTTTATTATTTCAGGGCCTGTACCGCCTAACCCATCCGAGTTACTGCATTCTGATAGAATGACCGAGTTAATTGCCGATCTTTCGGCAAGATATGATGTTATAATGGTCGATACAGCGCCTATTGGTTTAGTTTCCGACGCTATACCGTTAATAAGGACAAGCGATATTAATCTTTTTGTACTGCGCTGCGGAAAATCAAAATTCTATGCTGCAACTATACCACAGCGTGTTGCCCAGGAGTATAATTTGAATAATACCGTTATTGTATTGAATGCCTATTCGCAGGACCTATTACATTCAAGATTTTACAGCAGCAAATTTACCGGTGATAGTTCTGGAAAGAGTTATTATTATTCGGACTATACCGGCTATGAAAGTTCCGGCTATTATGTAGATGAGGAAGAAAATAAATGGTGGAAGAATATAATACGTTGGATCAAAAAATAAGGTTACTATTAAGTGATGTATGGTTTTAATATCAAATACAAGTACACCTAAGTGGTATCCTGTTTACACACAACCGCGTGCCGAAAAAAAAGCATACCAGGCTTTAACAAATAAGGGAATAGAAACTTATTTACCACTGCATCGCCAACTTAAACAATGGAGCGACCGTAAAAAATGGATAGAAGAGCCTTTAATTAAATCATACCTGTTTGTTCGTATTACCGAACACGAACAAACAGAAGTATTAATGACAAAAGGGATAACCCGGTTTATATATTTTTCAAACCGGGTTACGTCAATGCCCGACCGACAGGTAGAAGAACTTAAATTAGTGATGGCCAGCCCCTACGAGCTGGAAATTACTGAAGAAAACTTGCAGCCCGGCGAAAAAGTCATCATTAAAGCAGGCCCACTTAAAGGAATGACCGGCGAAATTATTTCGTACCGCTCACAAAAACAGTTGATATTACGGCTCGAAAACCTTGGCTGCTCCATCCTGATAAACGTTGCCGCGGCATTAATTGACAGATTTTAATTTATGTTATATATCACACTGGCATTTTTAGTTTAACTTAATGCCAGTATTTTTCTTTGATCAGCATTTATTATAAATACAAATTGCTGATAATTAATAAGTTGAATTGCAATAGTGTGACTTACGGGGCGAAGCTATGAATATACTTTACCAATGTGCAGAATAGCCGGAATAGTTTCTAAAAGACTAAACCGGGACGAGCTTCGTGAAAAAACACGCATTATGTGCGATGTATTGCAGCATGGCGGCCCCGATGACGGGGGTATTTTTTCGGCCGAAAATGCGGGCCTTGTATTTGGCCATAGACGGCTGGCAATTATTGACCTGAGCCCTAATGGGCACCAACCAATGGCTGACGTTGATCAAAAAGCCTGGATAACTTTTAATGGCGAAATATATAATTATTTAGAGTTAAAAGAGCAGTTGATAAAAATTGGCGCCAAATTTTTTTCGAATACAGATACAGAAGTTATTTTACAGGCCTATTTGCATTGGGGCATACCGGCCTTTGCAAAACTTCGCGGAATGTTTGCGTTTGCATTATATGATGTTGCAAATGCTTTAACTTACCTGGTGCGCGATACGATGGGCATTAAACCCTTATATTACCATATTGAAAACGGGCAGCTAAGTTTTTCGTCGGAAATTAAAGCATTAAAAATTTCAGGAATAGCAAACAACACGAATCAAACCTGGCAGATCAAGTTTTTAGCCTTCGGCAACATCCCCGAACCGGATACCACTTTAAGCAATGTATTTAGCCTGCACAAGGGGCATTTGCTATGCTGGAACAATCAAAACAGCACTTATACAATTAAAAAGTATGCAGAAACATTCCTGTCTAATGCCATTACAACTATAAATACGGCCGAAAGAGAAATAAATGATCGGCTAAAAGCTGCCGTAAAGCGGCAGCTTTTAGCCGACGCACCTATAGGTGTTTTTTTAAGCGGCGGGGTTGATTCAAGCCTGCTTACTTTATTGGCAAATGAACAAAAACACCGGGAACTAAAAACTGTATCGATTTTTTTTAATGAAAAACAGTACGATGAAAGTGCCTATCAACAGCAAATAGCTAATAAAATTGAGGGTGAAAAGTTTACACACCTGGTAAAACAACCAGATTTTGAAGAATTTCTTCCTGCTATTTTGAATGCAATGGATATGCCTACCACTGATGGTATTAATACCTGGTTCATTAGCAAATATGCGCGGCAGGATGGCTTGAAAGCAGTTTTATCGGGTTTGGGAGCGGATGAACTTTTTGGCGGGTACCCTTCTTTTAACCGGATAAAATATATTAAATACTTACGAAAAATCCCATCTCAATTATTTAACGGGGCCTGGTTTTTTACTGCCGACAGTTATAAAAGAATATCATTTTTATCCATCGATCACCCATTGGCCGATTATCTGTTTTTAAGAGGTTTATTTACACCTGATACGATCGCTAAAATATTAAACTGCGACGAGAAAGAGGTTTATGATGTTTTATTCTCAACAAACCATCCCGCCAACCCGGGCCGTACCAATGAAGAGTGCGCCTCGTGGTTTGAAACAAATTTATATATGCAAAACCAGCTGCTGCGTGATACTGATGTAATGGGCATGAGTAATGGGCTGGAAGTTAGAGTGCCGTTTTTAGATGAAGATTTTCAGCAGGCTGTAAATAGTATATCATCCGCAATAAGGTTTAATAAACATCAGCCAAAGAAATTGCTTATTGATACATTTAAAGATATACTGCCATCATCCGTATGGAACCGGCCTAAAATGGGTTTTAGCTTTCCATTGCAGCAATGGATGAGACAGCATACAGAAATATGCAACGAAAACTTGTATAAAAGCAGCGAAGCACAAAGCATTATTAAAAGATTTAAAAACGATGAAGTGCATTGGTCAAAAGCTTTCGCTCTTTACCAGGTACAAACACATGTCTAAAAAAATATTTCTTTTTACCTTGCAAACCTTTAGCACAACGGGTGGAATACAAAAAATGACCCGTACACTCGCACACTCCCTGCAGCAAGTTGCTGTACGCAATCAATGGGATTTTAAACTCTGGTCTGCTTATGATGAGGGTAATGATTTGATGCCGCAGTATTTACCTGCCGAAAATTTTAGAGGTTTTGGTAT
>Ga0206932_1135_pt1 | contig 12121 bp, 10 predicted proteins | sample Alteio_BWOrgHeat_18_FD_153244 | JGI IMG/M metagenome (GOLD analysis project Ga0206932, IMG submission 153244) | Enriched cells from forest soil in Barre Woods Harvard Forest LTER site, Petersham, Massachusetts, United States -... | ecosystem: Environmental > Terrestrial > Soil > Temperate forest >...
GGCTTGGCTTCGGCCTTCTTGGCCAAGCTAATCTTCAGCACGCCCTTGTCACAGCGGGCGCTCACTTGCCCCGGATCCACGGAGCTGGGAAGCGTGAACGAGCGGGTAAAGCTTCCGTATTGCCGTTCGACGCGATGGAAGTTCTCCTCTTTCTCGTCCTTTTCGATCTTGCGTTCGCCACGGACAGTGAGGGTGTTGTTCTGAATGCTGACATCAATGTCTTTTTCGTCGATGCCCGGGACTTCAATCTTCAGAATAATGTTGTGCTCGTCTTCGTAGATGTCCACCGGTGGTGCGAGGGTGGTGGTGGTCAACGCCTCTTCCGGAGCTTCGGGGCTGTGGGACGCTCGGAAAACACGGTTCATGCGGTTCATGCGGTCTTGCATAGCGGATAATTCGCGGAGAGATTCCCAACCTGTCAATAGTGTCATGACGCAGTTCCTCCTTAACGGTAATCTAAGAGGAGTAACTTCAGAGTGGGCTGACTTAGTTCAGGGAACCTGAAAGAGTAAGAAGTGATACTTGCTCAATTATGACGCTACGCTTGTGAGATACGGTTGTCAATGTGCCGCTGCGCCCTGATTGCGTATTTAGTTACTTCTTCAAACGTTTGTCCTAGACAATGACCTTTTCCTCGGAAACAATCCCGCAATACCCTGGAGTCGTATTTGTGGAACTTCGCCTCTAAGGTCAGACTAATCGGCTGCGAACGGTGATTATCGGACAGAATCACACCATGGCCGGATTCGGTTCAATTGGGCTTAGACAAATTGTTCGCAGTCGTCGATACCGGCTGTCTCGGTGTGATTGGAGGTTAGCTGATCCAAGATTTACGAGGTATGAATTGATTGATCTGCTTTTCGGACCTAGTGCTTTGGTTCACATACTGCTCCACGGGACTGTTGGAGAGTTTGTACGTTTGGCAAGTTGACGGCACAGTGGCTGTTTAGGGCGTATGCTTAAGGCAGTAGCCCCGGGTATTTTCTCCTCGCCTTCAGCTCTCCGTGCTTCGCTCCAGACGACTACCCTTCAAGTAAGCAACAGGACTACTGGAGCCTTCATGAGTCTTATTAAAAAAGCTGACGTAGAGAATCATCTGGCCGGACGGCGGAGGAAGAATCCGTTTCCTTTCGGGCCAACAAGTCGGCCAAATGCCATTGGCCATTCTGGAGATGGGTCCCACGAAGCGAAAGTAAATGAAGCAAAGTCTCGTCAGGGTCATGACCGTGAGCATTCCTCGGTAAGACCATCGGCCGCTGCAACCGAATCTCACGTGGGTCCTCCCCGTTCAGCATACACATCGGTAGCCAGAAAACTGCAGTCGTGAGACAACATTCGATCTTCCTACGTACAGGCTGCTTATTGCCCGATGGCCTCGATCTCATACAAGAGAAGTTTGATGAGGCGTGGTCGTCGGCCGGAGATATTATTGCTTCCGCACTGGATCAAAAGGTCAGGCACGCTGGGTGGCACTTCATGTGGCTGGTAGGTACGTATTCGCGTCACGGTTTCGGCCGGACCGCTAGGACAGCTATCAGTAAGGCGATAACTCTTGCCTTGAATGAAGTGAAAGGCAGGTTCAATGCTGCAGAGTTGAGCTGGGTCAGTGTCTCGAGATATCCGGGCTTTCAGATTGCTAAGGTTACGATTCATGCGCGTCAGATCCAGCAGCAACCTTCCCTTGGCCTGGTTGACGAGATGAGTATCCGGCAGTTCCCGGCGCGACAAGCCTTCCAAGCTCCAGGCACACCGATCTGATTTGAAGGCCCGCACATCGCATGTGTCATGAACAGTTCAGATAACGAGTGTCGCAATCGCGATGCGCGTGAAAGCGAGGAACTATGCCTCTCTCGGAGATACTGCATAACGAAGGACTAGTTGGGGCTTCTTTCGTAGAAGCTCATCATCTGCCCTTGCCGACACGCATCGCATTCATCGGCAATTATCTGCCGAGGCAATGCGGCATTGCCACATTCACGACAGATCTATGTACAGCAGTAGCAGCCGAATACGGCAGCGGCTGTCTCTTCGCCATCCCCGTCAATGATCCCGATTCAAGCTATGAATATCCTGAGCGGGTGCGGCTTGAGCTTGCCCAGGAAGACTGGGCATCGTATGAACGAGCTGCCGAATTTCTTAACTTTAATGGCAACGACCTGGTCTGCATGCAGCATGAGTACGGCATTTTCGGGGGAATTGCCGGCAGCCACATACTGGCGCTGCTTCGCAAATTGAAAATGCCGCTGGTAACGACGCTGCATACCGTCCTGAGTGCACCGGATGAAAATCAGCGCGCCGTGCTCGAAGAGATTGCTCATCTTTCCGATCGCTTGATTGTAATGAGCGAACATGCAGCGTGTCTTCTGCGCGATGTATATGACGTGCCGTGCGAAAAGATCGATGTCATTCCTCACGGTGTACCGGACCTTCCCTTCATGGATCCCAATTATTTTAAGGACCTGTTTGGCACTGAGGGGAAGTTCGTGCTGCTTACATTTGGCTTGCTGTCTCCTAACAAAGGAATTGAAAATGTGATTCGCGCGCTGCCGGCGATTTTGGCGAAACATTCAAACCTGGTATACATCGTTTCCGGCGCAACCCATCCTCACATCAAGCGGCGCGAGGGTGAGCGGTACAGAGAAGAACTAAAGGCTCTGGCAGAGGAATGTGGAGTTTCCTCGCATGTGATCTTCAACAACCGTTTTGTGAGCGAAGAGGAACTGGTGGAGCATGTAGGGGCCGCAGACATCTATATCACCCCCTATCGCCAGGAGGCCCAGGTTGTTTCCGGCACGTTAGCCATCGCGGTGGGCGCGGGAAAAGCGATCATCTCCACGCCATACTGGCATGCTAGAGAGCTGCTTGCCGATGAACGCGGCGTGCTCGTTCCGTTCGACGATCCTGATTCCATCACCGAGGCGGCGATCAGGTTATTGGACAACGATGCTGAGCGGCATGCGATGCGAAAACGAGCCTATCTCTACTCACGCGGCACGACCTGGCAAAGCACGGCGCAAGCTTACATGGCGAGTTTTCAGCGTGCACGTCTGGAACGGATGCTGCGGCCACGTGCCGCTTTGCCGGACATCTACGCGGTGAAAGCGACAGGCGGGATCCCGATGCTCGACACGGGGCACTTATCGAACATGACCGACGATACCGGCATCCTGCAGCATGCCATATTTACCGTACCCAATAGTCTTGAAGGGTATACAACCGACGACAATGCGCGCGCGCTGATCGTAGCAACTCTGCTGAGGGCTTCGGCTCTATCTGCCAGACATGAGCATGTGAGGCTGTCTCAACGGTACCTGTCCTTCCTATTGCTTGCCTTTTATAACAAGACTGGCAGGTTCAGGAATTTTCTGAGTTATGACCGCCGATGGCAGTAAGACGTTGGCTCTGAAGACAGCCATGGTCGCGCCTTATGGGCACTGGGAACGGTGCTTGGCTGTTCGGAAGATCCGGGACTGAGAGGCGCGGCAGGCCGACTCTTCGAGGTTGCCTTTCCGGCGGCTCTGACGTTCACCAGCCCTCGTGCATGGGCGTTCTCGGTGTTGGGCATGCAGGCCTATTTGGACTGGTTTCCCGGGGACAGGGTGATCCAAGGTGCCCGGAATGGGCTCGCGAATCAATTGCTCGATGTCTATGAGCGCAGTCATTCCGAAACATGGCAATGGTTTGAGAAGAGCCTCTCCTACTCAAACGCAAGGCTGTCACAGGCACTCTTACTCGCGGGATGGCAAAGCGGCAACGAGAGGATGGTCGCCGTTGGGTGCGAATCTCTCAAGTGGCTTGTGGCCCAGCAACACCGAGGCGATGGGGATATCTTCGTTCCGATAGGCTCCAGAGGATTTTTTGCGGAAGGCGGAGAGAAGGCCCGCTTCGATCAGCAACCCGTCGAGGCATGCGCGACCATCTCTGCGTGTCTGCTGGCATATCGCTTAACCAGCGAGCAGCAGTGGCTGGAGGAGGCATGGTGCGCCTTCCGCTGGTTTCTCGGCGAGAACGATCTGCAGGTTCCGCTTTACGACGCGACAACCGGCGGCTGCAGAGACGGGCTTCATCCAGATCGCGTGAATGAAAACCAGGGGGCGGAATCAACGCTTTCGTTCCTGATGTCGCTCCTCGAAATGCAAAGTGTGGCAACCGTAGAAGAACTGAATCAGGAAATGAGTGTCTCCATTTGAATACAATTCTCCTTCCAGCCGTAACTCCGGACTCCGACGCCAATGAGCAGCACGATATTAAAATGCGTGCGCAGGACTCCCTCTTCGCCCGCCATTCCGGCAATCCGATCCTCAGCCGGCAAGACTGGCCATATCCGGTCAACAGTGTCTTCAACGCCGGGGCCGTGGTCCTGGACGACGGGGATACCCTGCTTCTTTGCCGCGTCGAAGACCGCCGCGGGTTGTCGCACCTTTGCGCTGCTCGCTCCGCGAATGGAATCGATGGATGGCGCATCGATCCGCAACCGACGTTGATGGCAAATCCCCGCGAATACCCCGAAGAAATCTGGGGTATCGAAGATCCACGAATCACGTATGTCCCGGAGCTGAAGCAATATGCAGTTGCCTATACTTCGTACGCGCGCGGCGGCCCGGGAGTGTCGCTGGCATTGACCACGGACTTCAGGAGCTTTGAGCGATTCGGTGTGATCATGCCGCCCGAGGACAAGGATGCTGCTCTGTTACCGCGGAGAATTGGCGGCCTCTGGGCTATGATTCATCGGCCTGTAACGACGCTCGGCGCTCACATGTGGATCTCATACTCGCCCGATCTGCGGCATTGGGGGAGCCACAGAATCATGCTCGAGGCGCGACGCGGGGGATGGTGGGATGCGAACAAGATTGGGCTTTGTTCCCCTCCGATTGAAACCGCAAAGGGTTGGCTGACGATCTATCACGGCGTCCGCCACACAGCATCCGGCAGCATCTATCGCCTCGGTCTCGCTCTCTTCGACCTCGACAAGCCGGATCTCTGTCTGCAGCGGGGAGATTCCTGGATGTTCGGACCGGAAGCTCCGTACGAGCGCGGAGGAGACGTCAACGATGTTGTGTTTCCCTGTGGACAAACCATCGGGGTAGATGGAGATACCATTCACCTCTACTACGGAGCAGGCGACTCATGCATGGCCATGGCCACGGGCAGCATCCGTCATCTTCTTTCCTGGCTGGATGCAAACTCCAGCGCGGAAGACGCAAACGGTTCTTAGTGAACTTGTCATCTGATTGTGAGGAACAACCTGTATGGATATCGCTAACCTGAATTGGCCTGCCTACCTTCCACGGCTACTTTGGATACGTCGAGTTTGCCCTCGTTGCAGTTCATTCGAATTCAAGGAGGCAGAGTCGCATCCCCTCGATGGCCCACTGGGTTTATTTGCATTTCGTCCGGTTCGTTGTGTCAATTGCTGGCGACGCTACTACTGGTTTGCAAAGACAAGCACAACTAACGACTGAGATCGCTGGCAAGCGATAAGCCCGATTGTATTTCCTGGGCCCTCAATTGATGAAAATCGCGGTCTCGTTCATTGACCGCACCGTTCAATGCATGTCTTTTTCGTTCAACTGACGTTCAGTTTCTGGAACTCACTGGGAGCTTGAAGCACAGATCCTGTGCTGCTTGTGCAATATCCTCGGGTCGCCCGAGATCACGCCAATAGGAATTATCGGCACGAAATGCAATGATCCTCGCTCCCTGCGCGGCGAGATGCAAATAGGTCGTAACGATGGAGAATGCTCCGTTCTCTTCCATTCTTGAGAAGACACGGGGAGAAATGACGTGGATGCCTGAAAAAGCCAGCGGCAGCACTTGCCCGGCAGGACGCGCCATTTCAGGCTCGCTGCGCTGAAGGTTTTCGTTATGCACGGCTCGACGACCGCAAAGCTCTCCATGCTCGTCGAAGAGCAAATACCTCGACGTCTCGCGATTCTGAACTGCCAGTGTGGCGAGGGCATCGTGGTCAACGTGAAAGCGAACCATGTGCCCCAAATCGATTGTGCTGATGACATCGACGTTGTGCAGGATGAACGGTTCCTCTGAACTCGCGCCATCGCGAAGGAAGAAATTGGCGGCCCTTTTCAATCCGCCCCCAGTGTCGAGAAGAATCTCTTCACGAGAGAATTCAATCCGCATGCCGAAGTTGTCGTGAGACTTCACGTAGTCAAGAATCATGTCCGCGTAGTGATGGATGTTGATAATCACGTCCCGAACGCCGATTGCGTCGAGGCGTTTCAGCGCGATCTCCAACAAGGTGCGGCCGGCAACTTCGACCAATGCCTTCGGACGGTCGTCCGTCAATGGCCGCAGGCGCGTGCCCAGTCCGGCCGCCAGAATCATCGCCTTCATTTGTTCATCTTTTCCAACTCGATATGGCGAACCACCACTTCAACTCCGCTGCCTGCGCGCACGTGCTTTGCCAGCTGTTCGGCCAAGAACACAGACCGGTGTTGGCCGCCGGTGCAGCCGAACGACACCATCAGGTTCTTGAAGCCGCGGCGCTGGTATCCGGCCACGCTTCCATCCACGAGCGAGAGAACGTTGGCAAGATACTGGTGAACGCTCACCTGCTGATTGAGGTATGCGATGACCGGTTCGTCCTTTCCGGTCAACGCTCGAAATTGCTCTTCCCGTCCGGGATTGGGAAGGGAGCGGGCATCGAAAATATATCCGCCGCCGTTTCCCGACTCATCAGCGGGCATCTGACGGTGAAATGAGAAGCTGAAGATCCGCACCTTCAAGGGCTCAGCTGAGGAAGCGAGACCTTGCAGTTTCTCGGACGCCAGCATGCTATCGAAGGCATCGAATAGCGCCGGCACGTCGATGGACAACTTGACGTTATGTGCCAACCAGCGCAGGTTCTTCAGCGCATAGGGCACGCTCTGCAGGAAATGGGACTTACGCTCATAAAACCCTCGAAAGCCATAGGCTCCCATGGCTTGCATGATGCGCACATAGACATATGCGTAAAAGTGCTCCATGAACGCTTCGCGGTTCACATTGACATAGTCGCCCAGGCATTCGAGATAGTAGTCGAGCAAACTCTGGCGCATCTCGGGTGGCAGATCGGCCTTGCCGTCATAGAGCAGCGATGCGATGTCGTATTGCAGGGCTCCCTTCCGGCCGCCCTGGTAGTCGAGAAAAAACGGCTGTCCGTCGCGGAGCATGATGTTGCGTGATTGGAAATCGCGATACAGAAAATAATCGCGATCGGCGCTCAACAGAAACTTCGTCAAGCGACCGAAATCGTGTTCAAGCGCCTGTTCGTTGAAGGGAATGCCAGCGAGACGGAGAAAGTAGTATTTGAAATAGTTCAAATCCCAGGCGATCGATTGTCGATCGAAGCTGGCGCGTGGATAGCAGACCTTGTAGTTCAAATTGCGGCCGACTTCCACCTGAAAGCGCGGTAAGACGGCCACCACTCTCCGATAAGCTTCAAGCGCGGGCAAAGCGACGGCCCCTTCGCTGCGATTCTGTACCAGAAATTCATAGAGTGTCGAGTTGCCAAGGTCCTCTTCGAGATAGGCACCTTCGTCTAGGTCTTCCTTATAGATTTCTGGTACCGGCAATCCATGCCGGCGAAAATGCTTCGAGAACTCGAGAAAGGCGATGTTCTCTTCGCGCACGGAATACAAGATGCCGATGGCACTCATGCCTTGGCCTGCCAACCGCACAATGGCGCGCCCCGAGCCGCCGAGTTGGCCTTGGAGCGGGTGTACCTGTTCAGGCTGGAACCGGTAATGTTGTTCGAAGAGCCGTTTCAAAACTTCCACGAAGGCCTTTCCAAGGACAATTCAGATTGCTCCCACGATATCGAGCGCCGCTGCTGGGGCGCAAAGGTTTTCCTCGTTTCGTCGGAGTGCTGCACAGCCGTGGCCGCCTCGCCGCCGGCGTAGAGCTCCAAGGGCTGGGGTTCGCGCAGGACTGATCGCTACCTAGGGAGATGTCGAACTCTTAGTCCGGTTCACGAACAGAAACCGGACCTCGACCTGCCGGTACAGAGAAAGAGGGCCATTTACGCGCTTGATTTCCGATCATGCGATTCTCTGATGTGCGCGAAAGCGGCAGTTTCGCGGCCAAATCTGGGGAAATCAGGGCAGAAAAGTTCTGAAACGACGAGAGAAGACTCGCTGGCGGAGAGAGGGGGATTCGAACCCCCGGTAGAGCTTTTGACCCTACAACGGTTTAGCAAACCGCCGCCTTCAGCCACTCGGCCATCTCTCCAGCTGTCTGAAGCCAGTATATAGTACCGTCGGGCCGATTCCGATTTGGACGCGTTAGCTTTTCTCGCAGCTGCCCTTTGCGCTTGATCTATCGTACGCGCACACTCGATGCTGCCAAACCGTAACGAAAGGCGGCTCATGAGCGTTGTTCGATGGTCAACTATGACTTCTGCGCGGCGACTGAGGTGACGGTGATGGTGTCGCCATCCACAGTGCCTTTAATGGTGACATTCTGTCCGGCCAGCCCCTTCACCGCGGCATCCTCACCCTTCAGCTTGTAAACCTTGCCATCGCTGACCAGAATCGGGGCCGCACCGCGCGCAATGCAGCCCTTTACGCACTTCGTTGCCGACTCACTCGGAGATGCATGCGCCGCGCCGCACTGCGCCTCGCTGACGAAGCCGTTAATGGTTTGTGCCGACTGCGCTGGAAGCAACGAAGAAGAAACCGCCAGGAGTGATGCTACTGCCAGGTTCCTGATAGACATGCAAAATTCCCCCTAATCCTTATGCGAGATGACGATATCACCGGGGAACCAGCAGGTCCATGACTTCGCCCGAAGAAAATTTGCCGCGATGAAAATTGGAAACACATGGCCAAGCCACCCCGAATACTAGCCGTCGTAACTCCCGGCTCCCTTATGTCTCAAGCAGAAAGTCCGGGGCCACGGGGTTCTCATACAGCGAGTAGTCGCGCGTTACCACTGTTAGGCCGCTCGGAGTTACGAAGTACTTTCGCTTGTCCTCGCTCTGGTCGTAGCCGATGACCGTGCCTTCTGGAAGCTGCACGTCGCGGTCGATGATGGCGCGCCGGATACGGCAATGCCGCCCGATGTTCACGTGCGAAAACACAATGCTCGAGTCGAGCTCGGAGTAGGAGTTGACACGAACGTCCTGTGACAGAACGCTGTTGCGCACGACGGCGCCGGAAACGATGCATCCCGCCGAGACGATCGAGTTTATCGCCATGCCCGTACGGCCCGGCTCGCCGAAAACGAACTTTGCCGGTGGATACTGCCGCACACGCGTCCGGATGGGCCAGTGATTGTCGTAAAGATTGAAGACCGGCGACACAGACGCTACGTCCATGTTGGCGTCGTAATACGCATCCAGCGTGCCGACATCGCGCCAATAGAGGGCCTTTTGCTGCTTGTTCTCATCAACGAAGTTGTAGGCGCGCATCTTGTACTTACCCAGAATGTTGGGCAAAATATTGTGCCCAAAGTCGTGCTTCGAGGCGGGATCCTCTGCATCCTGCATCAGGGCTGGCAGCAGCACATCGGTATTGAACAGATAGATGCCCATCGAGACATCGACCATCTCCGGATTAAATGGCGACCGGATGTCGGTTGTCTTGGGCTTTTCCTTAAACCCAATGATGTCCCCGTTCCTGGCAACTTCCACCACACCGAAACTCGCGACCTCCGAGGGATCGATGGGCAAGGTGGCCAGCGTCACGTCCGCGCCCGATTCGCGATGCTGATCGAGCATTTTGCCGTAGTGCATCTTGTAAATGTGATCGCCGGAAAGAATGAGCACGTTCTTCGGCTGTTCCGAGCCAATCGAGTAGATGTTCTGGTAGACCGCATCCGCCGTGCCCATGTACCAGTTGGCGCTTACCCGTTGCATAGGGGGAAGAATCTCGATGAACTCGCCCAACTCTTGCGCGACAACGCTCGTCCACCCTTCGCGGACATGGCGATTCAGAGAGAGCGCCTTGTACTGCGTCAGGATGTACACATGACGCAGATCGGAGTTGATGCAGTTGGAAAGGGTTATATCAATGATGCGGTAATTGCCGCCGAACGGAACCGCCGGTTTAGCCCGATCTCGCGTCAGCGGAAACAACCGCTCGCCCGCTCCACCTGCCAGCAATACGCCGAGTGTATCTCTCATCGGTCTGGTTGCACCCTCGTCTCTCTTCGGCCTCCGAACTCAAAGCAGCAGAGAATTTGCGCAGCGCTCTCGCGGAGACGAGCGGATACTAACACAACCAACCCGGTTCGAGCATGAAGTTCCCGCTATTCGTGACCTTCGTGCTCTTCAATCGCGATACGTAGCGATTTCAGGAAATTTAGATCCTGCGCCGTGAAAGTCTCATTCCCCGTTTGATCTTCTGCGCTCGACGATTCAAGCGCGGCCACCGGCTGCTGCTCCAGCTCGTTCAGACCAATGGTGGCTTCGAGCATCAGCAGCACATCGAACCCCTGCTTGCGAATATTCTTCACAACCCCAGCGATGTGCTCCGACTCGGAAACGCTTTCATGGATTGCTTCGCCGAGTTGCTGCACCAGGTTCCGTAATTTTTGGTTCAAGGATTCACTCCATTTCCACCCCAAGTTACGCCGGGGGTTCCTAGCAGGTTTTTCTTACCTTACTTCCGATATTCGACGGAGGCAATCCGAATCGGAATGCGGCTGGTACACTTTTATTCATGGAGCCGGACCGTTTTGGCCGAAAACTGGGGGTCGGCGTCCGTGTCGGTGCTGGCATTCTCCGCGACCGCGCCTCGCAAACTGCTCATTCCATGCACCAGGAAGCTCCCGTTTACATAGAGCGGGGGGCTCAGCAGGGCCGCTCCGCCGTCCGTGGCGCAAGAAAATTCAGCCAATCGATCTGGGGCCCCTTCGCGCATGCCAGCGGAGTTCTCTGGCTCGAAATCACCGGCCTCTTCTTCGCTATCTTCGGCCTCTTCTTCGCCCAGAACGCTTGGAGACTGCGCCAGGCCTGGTACTCCGGACCTGATCATCCCCGCTTCCTGCTCTACACAGCCGTGACGCTTGTCTTCTTCTACTTCACCTTCAGTTCTTTCTATCAGGCGCGCACAAAAGAGAAGCGCAAGAAGACGCAGTAAGCCACGCCTGCATCCGTACAAAGCCGCGATGTCTGCAAACCAACCCAAACCCGTTTACACCGTCGTCGACCTCGACGTTGTAGGCCTTGACCTCGACCGCGATCTCGGCTTCCCCGGCGAATACCCCTTCACCCGCGGCATCCAGCCCACCATGTATCGCGGCCGTCTCTGGACCATGCGCCAGTACGCCGGCATGGGCGACGCCGAAGAGAGCAATCGCCGTTACAAATTCCTTATCGCCAACGGGACGGCAGGATTATCGGTAGCCTTCGATCTCCCGACTCAGATCGGCTATGACTCCGACGACCCCATGGCGCTCGGCGAAGTCGGCAAGGTAGGCGTCGCCATCGACTCCATCGAAGATATGGAGCGGCTATTCGACGGCATCTCGCTGGACAAAATCTCCACGTCGATGACTATCAACGCGACCGCGAGCATTCTCCTGGCTCTCTACGTCGCCGTCGCACGCCGCACCGGAGCTGACGTCAAAGAGCTCTCGGGCACCGTGCAGAACGACATCCTCAAGGAGTATATCGCGCGGGGAACCTACATCTATCCCATCCCGCACGCTATGCGCATCGTCACCGACATGTTCGCCTGGGCCAACGAAGAAGTCCCGGAATGGAACCCCATCTCGATCTCCGGATACCACATGCGCGAGGCTGGTTCGACCGCCGCTCAGGAAGTTGCCTTCACGCTTGGCAATGGCCTTGCCTACGTGCAGGCTGCTGTTGACGCCGGCCTTGACATCGATCGCTTCGCGCCCAGATTGTCTTTTTTCTTTAACGCGCACAACAATTTTTTCGAGGAAGTCGCCAAGTTCCGCTGCGCACGTCGCCTCTGGGCCGGCATCATGCGCGATCGCTTCGCAGCAAAGAATCCCCGGTCATGGATGCTGCGCTTCCACACCCAGACCGCCGGCTCTACTCTCACCGCGCAGCAGCCGGAAAACAACATCGTCCGCACCGCCATCCAGGCCCTGTCAGCCGTGCTGGGAGGCACGCAGTCTCTGCACACAAACGGCTACGACGAAGCACTCGCCC
>Ga0206932_1136_pt1 | contig 11966 bp, 7 predicted proteins | sample Alteio_BWOrgHeat_18_FD_153244 | JGI IMG/M metagenome (GOLD analysis project Ga0206932, IMG submission 153244) | Enriched cells from forest soil in Barre Woods Harvard Forest LTER site, Petersham, Massachusetts, United States -... | ecosystem: Environmental > Terrestrial > Soil > Temperate forest > O...
ATAAAGGCGGATGGGCGGCTATAGGCAGGGCAGATTTTAAACTTGCCGATTTTGCCAATATTACCGTATCGGGAAGTAAAACTACAGTCGGGTTTGGTACGCTTGATTCAAAACTGGAGGATAGATCGTTAAACGACAACCAATCATACGATATATCTGCCAATATGGATATCGGCAAATTTTTCCCGGCTAAAAGCGGCATAAAGATACCCACGTATATTAATGTTTCGCAGCAGATAAATACACCTGAATATGACCCGGCACAGCCCGATATTTTGTTAAAGCAAACACTTAGCGGGGCAGCATCAACCCAGCAGCGCGATTCGATAAAAAATGCCGCCGAAGATTATACCATGCGCAAAAGCATCAACTTTACCAATGTGCATAAGGAGAGGACCGCCGTGAAGGCGCCTGTTCACGTGTATGATATTGAAAACTTTAATGCTACTTACGCCTTTACCGAATACCTGCACCATGATTTTACAACAGAAAGCGATATTGAAAAAACTTATCATGCATCATTGGCTTATAATTACACCCAACAGCCTAAATATGTTAATCCTTTTCAAAAAATAATAAAAAATAATATGCTGGCGCTGATAAGGGATATTAATTTCAGCCTGGCGCCTACACGCTTAAACTTCAGTATTAGTTTTGACCGTTTTTACTCGGAAAACAGTTTAAGGAACAATGACCCTAATAATCCTGTTTTTATACCAACAACCTATAATAAAACCTTTAACATAACGCGGGTTTATGGTTTTGGATGGAACCTTACCAAATCATTAACATTGAGCGTTGATGCCAATAATCTTTCGGTTGTTGATGAACCTAATGGCCGCCTTACTGGGTTAAAAATTGATACGCTTTGGGAAAACATACGCAAGCTTGGGCGCACCACCAACTACAATCATACCGTTAACCTGATATATACAGTACCGTTAAATAAAATACCCGGAATGGACTGGATATCATTAAAGGCAAATTACACCACCAACTTTAACTGGCAGGCCGCGCCCGAATTTTCTATCGGCAACCCCCAGTTCAATGTAGGCAACAGCATACAAAATGCCCGTACTATACAGCTGGATCCCGCACTTAATTTTATTACTTTATATAATAAAATACCTTTGTTAAGGCAGACTAACATTGATAAGAGCGGGGGCATAAGCAAATTCTTATTGACTTTTTTAACAGGTATTAAAAGTGTAACCGCATCATACACCCGTACCGAAGGCACATTTTTACCTGGCTATTTGCCGCAATCAAATTTATTTGGCGAAGATTTGAGTTATAATTCTCCGGGTTTAGGCTTTTTATTAGGGAGCCAGGCCGATATACGCAATATGGCCGTGGCACACGGCTGGATATCAGCCGATACCCTGCAAAACCAGTTATATGTAAAATCGTTTAAAGAAGACCTGCACCTCCGGGCGAGCCTTGAACCCATACCTTTATTGCGCATACAGTTAATCGCGTTTAAAACACAGGATCATAGCTACCAAACAAATTTTAAATTTTTAAGCGGCTCCAATGATTTTGAAAACCTGTCGCCGGCAACTACGGGCGATTACAGTGTTTCTTTTTTCTCGCTGGCTACAGCATTTTCAAAAGAAAGCGGGGTTAACAATACTTCTAAGCCTTTTCAAACCTTTTTGGATAACAGGACCATCATTTCACAACGATTGGGAAGAATAAACCCAAATTCATCAGGCGTGGCCAACGGGTATGCCGATGGTTATGGGCCTAACTCGCAAAATGTGCTGGTACCGGCTTTCCTGGCGGCCTATACAGGTAAAAGCGCTTCGGGCGAAAGCCTGGGACAGTTTCCGGGTATATCCATCCCTAACTGGCAGATAGATTACAGCGGCCTGAGCCGTATACCTTTTTTCCAGGATTTTTTCGACTCATTTAACCTGCGGCATGGTTACCAGTCATCCTATACAGTAAGCGGGTATAATACCTTATTGCAATACCGCGAAAGCGGTGGCGCGGCGAGCTCAAGGGATGCTAATAATGATTTCCTGCCCCTGTACCAGTTTTCGCAGATCACCATCCTGGAAATGTTTGTGCCCCTGTTAGGTGTAGATGTACGGTTTAAAAACAATATGACGGCCAATTTTGAATACAAACAAAGCAGGGCATTAAGCCTAAGCCTGCTGAACAGCCAGCTTACGCAACAAAATGAAAATAATGTAACGTTTGGATTTGGCTATAAAACCAAGGATTTCAGGTTCCCGTTCGGGTTATTTAGAGACTTTATATTGAAAAATGATATAAATTTCAAACTTGATCTCTCCATCCGGAACAATAAAACATTAATATACCAGGCAGATGTAACCGCCGCGCAAATATCGTCGGGTGCGCAAAATATTACTTACCGGCCGTCAATAGATTACAGCATCAGCCAGCGTTTTAACCTGAATTTGTTTTATGATTCAAACTTAACCAGGCCATTTACCTCGCAGGCGTTTAACACTTCCTTTACCAATTTCGGGATTAATTTGAAATTGCTGCTGCAATAGTTATTGCCCTTCATTTGCACCATTCTTCTGTACTTCCTTTTGCTGCTTTTTTAGCTCTCTTTTCTCTTTTCGTTCTGCACGTTTTTGCACTCTTATGGCCTTTTTTATTTTCCGGTTCTGCTTGTTGAGTACGCTTTGTGCAATCCGCTCTTTTGTTATCTGTTGCGTTTTAGTATCATAACCTACTGCGGGTTTTATACCTGCAAGCAAGGTTTGCCACGCAGTTTTAAAAAAAGGTGAGTATACAGGCCGCTTATAAACCACGTTAAATGAGCGTGGTATTTCGCCCGCCTTATCCGGGTTGTTATGTTTCAATATAAATGCGTTGGCAAACAGCGAGGCTATCAACTTTCGCTTTAATTTTTTATCAATACTGTCAGGCTTTAACAGCGTTACTTTAAGATCATTATATAAAACAGTGACCTTCCCTTCCGATACCTTACTATCGGCTTTAATATCAAAATCAAACCTTTTAAGGCTGCCCGAATTTATTTTAACCATAGCCAATGGTATCGTAGCGGGGTTTACCGCCTGCAAATTCATGGCCCCCAGGCTGCCTATATAACTGTATGGGGCATTAGGGTTGGTTAAATTGAAAGTAAAATCAATATTAACTTTTCCCCTGTTCATAAAATAACTCGTAACCTGTACCCGGCTGACGTTGTGTTTTTGTACTATTGCTTTGTTGTTGGTAACATTTAAAAACCGGGCGCTGCTGTTGTTAAAGGTAATGGTCCCCGTTTTACCTGATTGATTATTGTATTCGCTATAACTGATATCAATATGTTTTGCTGTAACCGTATCTATTTTCACCTGGGTATTCAAATCAAATATGGCCACATTTGGGAAGCTTTTAATTTTGTTTTTATGGGGTGGGGGTTTATTGGGGTTGTTAAGCAGGTCGAGCGAGCCGTGGCTTAAATTTAAGCCGGAAGCCGTTAACGTACGATATTTCTGGTAGCTTAACAAGTCGAAATCGTTAAGCTGTAAAGAGTCAAGTTTTATTGCGTACCTATCCTTTAGTGTTTTGCTAAAAAACACATTCGCGTTAACCGGGTCGAGCGTAAATCCTCTAATAGTTAACTGCTCGGAGCGTGTTGAAATTTTTAACTTTTTTACAGTGTAAGTATATAAGCCATCGGTTGATTTACCTTTATAATTATTCAGGTCGGCTACAATGTCCTTACAAAACAGCATCCGCGATACGTCTGTTTGGGTTAATGAATCTATGAGCAGGTCATTGGCCTGCAGGTTCATTTCTTTAAGTTCAGAAAAAGCCGGTTTACTGCCCGAATAATCATCGTATTTAAAATGTACATCGTTTAAAAATATATCGCCAACATGAATTGATTTTAAACTTTTTGATATTTTTTGCCAGGTGGTACGCTTGTTTTTGATCAGCGTATCTTTTGATTGATTTAGCTGATAACGCATAAGCACATCAGGCGAGCTTAAGGTGATGCGGCCAATATCAAGAATATGGTTAAAGTATAATTTAAAAGGGTGGATATTGGCCAGTATTAACCGCTTTGCATGGAGTTCAACCAAAGTATTTGGCGCCAAATGCTGGTTTTTTCTGCGGTTATAAACGGCGGTATCAGGCTTAAAGTGTATATTATAAATAATTACCCGCCCTTCCAGCACATGCAATTCAGCTGAAGAAAAGTCGATGTTATACAGGCTGTCGGTACTGGTTAAAACAATGCTTTTTATTTTTTTCGATAAAATGGGCGCCCAATAACGGTTAACTAAAAAAGCCAGAACCAATATTACGGCCGTGAGTGTCAGGAAAGAAATTAGCGCTGCCCTATGCTTTTTATGCTTCAAAAAATTAAACGCCATGAGTTTCAGTTTCCTTATGAATTGTTTTATGCTTCAGGCCTTTTTTTGACCGGCCTTTTATGGGCGTTGTTGTTTTAAATTAATTAACCAAGATACTTGCTTTACAATTATTTTTTTACGCAATTATACATAGTTAATTAGCATAACAATAAAATAAGGTATTTGTTATTTCTGCCAATCTGTCACACTATATTTAAATTTTATGTATTTTTGCAGCTCAAATTTTTTATAAAGATGTTGGATTTGGTTATTCCGGATAAAGTGCATGATGAAAGCAGGCAGGGCGAAGCATTATTGTTAACACCTTCGGTAGGAAAAAATAATGGGCGCAAACTGTATATTGAAAGTTACGGCTGCGCCATGAATTTTTCGGATAGCGAGATCGTGGCGTCTATTTTATCGGAAAAAGGATTTGAAACTACGACTGACTATACCAATGCCGATGTTATTTTCATCAATACCTGCTCCATACGTGAAAATGCCGAAACCCGTGTGCGCAACCGCTTAAAAGAATTTAAAGCGGCCAAGGGCAAAAAACCCGGTATGGTGGTTGGTGTGCTGGGCTGTATGGCCGAGCGTTTAAAAGCAAAATTTTTAGAAGAAGAAAAACTGGTTGACGTAGTAGTTGGCCCCGATGCTTACCGCGACCTGCCTAATTTAATTGAACAGGTTGACGGGGGGCAAAAAGCAGTTAACGTACTACTGTCACGCGAGGAAACTTATGCTGATATTAGCCCGGTACGTTTAAACAGCAACGGCATTAATGCTTTTGTATCTATAATGCGGGGCTGCGATAATATGTGTTCATTTTGCGTAGTGCCATTTACCCGGGGCCGCGAACGCAGCCGCGACGCAGTGTCAATAGTTAATGAATGTACCGATCTGTTTAATAGCGGTTACCGGGAAGTCACTTTATTGGGGCAGAATGTTGACTCGTATAAATGGAGTGGTGAGTTGGCAGTAGGCAGTGGGCAGTGGGCAGGTGAAAACATGCAAAACAACCCCATCTACGTTGAAGGGGCCAAGAGTGTTGGAAAGGTCTCTCCGCCAATAGGCGGAGGAGATTTAGAGGGGGCTGGTGGGGCCCGGACTGTAAACTTTGCCAACCTCTTAGAACTGGTTGCCCAAATTAACCCTGGCCTTCGCGTGCGTTTTTCAACTTCGCATCCAAAAGATATCACCGACGAGGTGTTATACACTATCGCCAGATACGATAATATTTGCAACTATATCCATTTGCCGGTACAATCGGGCAGCAGCCGAGTATTGGACCTAATGAACCGTACTTACGACCGCGAATGGTATAAAAACCGGGTAGATGCTATTCGCCGCATTATACCGGGGTGCGCCATATCAACCGATATAATTACCGGGTTCTGTACCGAGACCGAACAAGAACATAAAGAAACCGTGAGCATGATGGAATATGTAAAATATGATTTTGCCTATATGTTTATGTACTCAGAAAGGCCGGGTACTTTAGCTGCAAAACGTTATGCGGATGATATACCCGAAAGCGTTAAGGCCGCAAGATTAACAGAGATAGTTGCTTTGCAGCAGCAGCATTCGCATATCAGGTTACAGGCGCAAATTGGAAAAGTACAAAAAGTATTGATAGAGGGATTCTCTAAAAAATCAAAAAACGATTACTGCGGGCGAAGCGACCAAAACGCGATGGTTGTTTTCCCGGTAGATGAAGGCTATAAGCCGGGGATGTATGTAAACGTACTGGCCGAACGCTGTACAACGGCAACATTGATGGGAAAGATAGTGCCCCCGGCCCCCTAAAGGGGGAGCAATAGGTGGGGCTTTTAATAAATTATAAATTAACCTTAATTATTCCCCCTTTAGGGGGCTAGGGGGCATGGAAATACAAGAAATAAAACAACGCTTTGGCATAATAGGTAACTCGCCATTATTGAATAGGGCCATAAATATTGCTAACCAGGTTGCGCCTACTGATATTTCTGTTTTAATAACAGGAGAGAGCGGCAGTGGTAAAGAAGTTTTTTCGCACATTATACACCAGATGAGCCCGCGCAAGCACGGGCCGTTCATTGCGGTAAACTGCGGTGCAATACCTGAGGGCACTATTGATTCTGAATTATTCGGCCACGAAAAAGGCGCTTATACCGGCGCTGTTGGTGAGCGTAAAGGGTATTTTGAAACAGTAAACGGCGGCACCATATTCCTGGATGAAATTGCCGAAATGCCGTTAGGCACCCAGGCGCGCTTATTGCGCGTGCTCGAGTCGGGCCAGTACATAAAGGTAGGTTCATCAAAGGTAGAGAAAACCAATGTGCGGGTTATTGCCGCAACTAATGTTGATGTGTACGAAGCGGTGAAGAACGGCAAATTTAGGGAAGACCTTTATTATCGTTTAAATACTGTTCCGCTGCGCATACCGCCCCTGCGCGACAGGAAAGAAGATATTTACCTGCTTTTTAGAAAATTCACATCAGATTTTACCGATAAATACCGTACCCCGCCTATACAATTAGATGAGGATGCGCAACGGGCGCTTATTAATTATTCATGGCCGGGTAATGTGCGCCAGCTAAAAAACATGGCCGAGCAATTAGCTGTATTGGAGCGCGAACACGTAATTACGGCGCAAACCTTGCTTACCTACATCCCGCAGGAAACAAATGGAAAGAATTTACCGATGCGGATAGATAACCAGGGAAAGGAAGATTTTTCGGAACGCGATATTTTGTATAAGGTATTGTTTGATATGAAGCGCGATATGGTTGAATTGAAAAAGCTGGTTGCTGATATGATAGAGCATGGGGGAGTTACACCAAACTTTGCCAATAACTCGCAAGCCATCAACCAGCTATACCGAGATATTGAATTTCCGGGTAACCCCGACTCACAATTTACCATACAGCAGCCCGTTAATAATAACGACGGTTATAATATAACCCATGCCGCCGAAGAGGTGGAAGAATCATTATCATTGATAGAAAAAGAATCGGACCTGATACGTAAGGCTTTAAAAAAGCATAAAGGCAAACGCAAACTGGCCGCCAACGAACTAGGAATATCAGAACGAACATTGTACAGAAAAATAAAAGAATTAAATTTATAAGGCTGATGAAAAAGTTATTGGGTGTTTTTGTTGCGCTTATTGCTTTAATTTTTATTTTTCCCGGCTGCTCCTATAAGTTAAATGGCAGCGCTATACCCCCGGAAATGAAAACAATAAATATTGCATTTTTTGAAAACAATGCACAAATTGTTGTAGCTAATTTAAGCCAGACATTTACAGAAGCATTGAAAAACAGGGTACGCACAACCACCAACATCAGCCTTGTTAACGGCGAGGGTAAGGCGAACATGAGCGGAACAATAACCGATTATCATTTTGCACCAATTTCTATTCAGGCTACCCCCAATAATGTAGCGCCAGTTGCCGGGGCCGAAGTTTTATCCATCTCTGTAAGGGTTAAATTTGTTTATGCTGCCGATACAAAACTTAATTTTGACCAAACCTTTACCGAAACGCAGAATTTTACAGGCGAACTTTCTTCGCAGGAACAACAACTTATTCAAACAATAACCCCAAAGTTAATTGACGATATTTTTAACAAGGCCTTTAATAATTGGTAAGTATTTTATAGTTTAACCCCGTGAACGAACAAACAGGCGAATATGAGTTTTTATGGAAATTATTGGCCAACCCGGCTGATAATAACCCATCTTATATCGCCGAACTAAAATCGCTGGTTGCCCAATATCAGCAAAGCGGGGTTTTATGGGCACTGATGCTGCCCAATGGAGAAAAGGAAAACTTAAAACACGCTGCGGCTTATTTCGATCCCGCAACTATATATAAGCTGGCTATGGCGGTTGACAGCCTGCCAACTGTAACAGAAGAGCAGGTTGTTTATTGTGACGGGCCCATAGCTGCCGGTACTTATTTTACTGCTCCCGATGCGACAACAGACGGTATAGCTATTGAAGATGATACCCCGGCAGAAGATCACACTGAAAATATGCCGGAGTACCATACATTTAGCGAACAGGAAACGATAGCCGATGCCTATACCCCACCCACTAATGACCCTGAAACGGCGCATAATACCTTTGCCGAACAAGAAAAGCAAACTGACGATTACCCGCAACATGCCCGCGAATACGACGAGTATATGGCTAAAACCGATACCACCGTGCAGATCACTTTCGATAATAACGTTGAGTATTTTCACCAGGATATTGACGATGAAATATATGACGAGATAGTAAGTATAGAAGATATTGGCCTTGAACAATCAGGCGTCCCGGATAAAACATCCGCTAACGAAGAAAAAAACGGGGCGGTAAATGATACCCATTTTGTTTTTCAACCTTCCGGCCACGAAAATAATCAGCTATCCTTAACTGCCGGTGAAAATACAGAACCGCAAAATGAAGCGGCCACTAACGAGGTATCAAAGTATAATGACGAAAAAATGCCTTATAGCTTTATGTGGTGGCTGGATAAAACCCGTAAAGAACACGCAGACGTTTACCAGCCTTATATAAATAATCCAAAACCTGCTGCCCAGCCTGAAAAACGTCAGGTTGCCGACGAATTGCAGCAGCAGTATTATGAAAACATAGTAAGTATAAGTTCAATAGATGAAATAGACCAGGCCCCGCCGAAAGCGGCAGGTAAGCATCCGCATAGAAAAGAGGATAAGATAATTGAACGCTTTATACAGCATGAACCGCAAATTAAACATCCGGGCAATATTAAACTTGATAATGAGAATAAAGCAAAGAAAAGCTCGGAAGACGGGGATGAGCTGGTAACCGAAACACTGGCACGCGTTTATACCGACCAAATGCTGTATAATAAAGCCATATTGACCTACAAAAAATTGATGTTGAAATTTCCGGAAAAAAGCCTTTACTTTGCAGGCCAGATCGAGCAATTAGAAAATAAAATAAATTAATATAAAGAAATGTATTTAGTATTAGTGATCATTGTTATTATAGTGTGCGGGCTGTTAGGGCTTATTGTATTAATACAAAACCCTAAGGGAGGTGGTTTATCATCAAATTTTTCAAGCTCATCACAGTTAATGGGCGTACAAAAAACAGGCGACTTTTTAGAAAAAGGCACATGGGTACTGGCTATAACCCTGATGGTTTTAGCATTGGCCATTAATGTATCAGTAAAAGGGGGATCAGCAAAAGCTGACACACGGTATGAAGAGCAACAGAAAAAATCACTACAGGCTCCGGCTAATACGGCGCCGGCACCGACATTCCCTACGCTGCCCCAGGCACCTGCAAAGAAATAATTCAAATGTCATTTCGAACGATAGAGAGAAATCTATACACCTGAAAATCCGAACGCGTGTATAGATTTCTCTCTCGTTCCTCGTTCGAAATGACATTTCCCTGGCTTTTTGTAAAAAACGCTACTGCCATCATGGCATTGATAAATAGGCTGATATAAATTAAGAAATTACAATCGTGCTAAATCTGACAATACAACAGTTTATGTATGCCAATTTTATAGTTGGCATCATTGATGTGCAGGAGCAAGCATCCCGATAGCTATCGGAGAAAATTTTATAACCAAAAAATAATTAAGTATGTCATTAAACATTAAACCTATCGGAGACAGGGTAGTAGTTGAAGCTGCACCCGCCGAAACGAAAACCGCTTCAGGTATTTATATTCCTGAAACTGCGCAGGAAAAACCACAGCATGGAAAAGTTGTAGCAGTGGGACCCGGCAAATATGCCGAACAAACCGGTAACTTAATACCCTTATCAGTTAAAACCGGCGATAAAGTCCTTTACGGAAAATTTGCCGGCCAGGAAGTTACCATTGAAGGTAAGGATTACCTGATCATGAGGGAATCGGATATTTATATCGTATTGTAATTGTTGGAAGGTTGCAAGGTTAAAAAGTTGAAAGGTTGCTTTTTGATCTGTATAATATAACATTGCAACGTTACAACCTTAAAACATTAAAACAAAAAATTTAAAACTATGTCAAAGCAAGTTAAATACAATGTTGAAGCGCGCGACGCCCTTAAAAGAGGTGTTGATATTTTATCGAACGCGGTTAAAGTAACATTAGGCCCCAAGGGACGCCACGTAATTATTGATAAAAAATACGGTTCGCCGGTAGTAACCAAGGATGGTGTTACTGTAGCGAAAGAAATTGAATTGAAAGACCCCATTGAAAATATGGGCGCGCAGATGCTGAAAGAAGTAGCCTCAAAAACTGCTGATATTGCAGGCGACGGTACTACTACTGCTACCGTACTGGCCCAGGCCATTGTTACAGCGGGAATTAAAAACGTAGCCGCGGGTGCAAACCCAATGGACCTGAAACGCGGTATTGACAAAGCGGTAAGGGTTGTTGTTGAAAACTTAAAAGCTCAAAAACAAGATGTTGGCGACGATTTCAGCAAGATCAAACAAGTTGCGGCTATATCTGCCAATAACGATGAGCTGATTGGCGAAATGATTGCCGATGCGATGAAGAAAGTTGGTACAGGCGGCGTTATTACCGTTGAAGAAGCAAAAGGCACCGAAACAGAAGTTAAAACGGTTGAAGGTATGCAGTTTGACCGTGGTTATCTTTCGGCCTATTTTGTAACCAATACCGATAAAATGGAAGCAGAACTGGAAAACCCTTATGTGCTGATCTATGATAAAAAAATATCATCAATGAAGGAATTGCTGCCTATTTTAGAAAAACAGGTACAAACCGGTAAACCTTTATTAATTATTGCTGAGGATTTGGACGGCGAAGCCTTATCAACCTTAGTGGTAAACAAAATACGCGGCTCATTAAAAGTAGCTGCTGTTAAAGCCCCTGGTTTTGGCGATCGCCGTAAAGCTATTTTGGAAGATATAGCTATCCTGACCGGTGGTACAGTAATTTCGGAAGAAAGAGGTTATAAACTGGAAAATGCCGACCTGTCTCATTTAGGTGTTGCCGAAAAGATTTTGATAGACAAAGACAACACAACCATTATTAATGGCGGCGGCGAATCTGCGGCTATACAGTCGAGGGTTAGTGAGATCAAAATTCAGATGGAAGCAACTACTTCTGATTATGACAAAGAAAAATTGCAGGAGCGTTTAGCCAAATTATCGGGCGGCGTAGCTGTATTGTATATCGGCGCTGCTTCGGAAGTTGAAATGAAAGAAAAGAAAGACCGTGTTGACGATGCCCTACACGCAACCCGCGCGGCTGTTGAAGAAGGTATTGTTGCTGGTGGCGGCGTTGCCTTCATCCGTGCGGTTGAGGCTTTGGTTAACCTGAAAGGTGATAACGAAGATGAAAACACCGGCATCCAGATCATCCGTCGTGCTATCGAAGAGCCATTGCGCCAGATATGCGAAAACGCGGGTATTGAAGGTTCAATCGTGGTACAAAAAGTAAAAGAAGGTAAAGGCGATTTTGGTTATAATGCCCGCACCGATAAATACGAAAACCTGATCAAAGCAGGCGTTATCGACCCAACTAAAGTGGGCCGTGTAGCTTTAGAGAATGCAGCTTCAATTGCAGCCATGCTGTTAACCACCGAATGTGTGTTGGCTGATGATCCGGAAGAAGCACCTGCTGGTCCGCCAATGGGCGGCG
>Ga0206932_1137_pt1 | contig 11938 bp, 11 predicted proteins | sample Alteio_BWOrgHeat_18_FD_153244 | JGI IMG/M metagenome (GOLD analysis project Ga0206932, IMG submission 153244) | Enriched cells from forest soil in Barre Woods Harvard Forest LTER site, Petersham, Massachusetts, United States -... | ecosystem: Environmental > Terrestrial > Soil > Temperate forest >...
GTTATCGTCTTGATCCTTCAAAAACAATATTCATTGATGACAGCCTGAGAAATGTAAAGGGAGCAGAAGCGGTTGGAATTACCGGGATACATTTTCACAACCCATCACAGTTAAAAGAAGAGTTACAACGAATAGGCATTGAAATATTTTAAAGCAACTTTCCTGGTTCTTTGTTTTCTTTCTTCCCAACACAATCAATTTAACTGCGCACTTCTTTAATAACTGCAGCAAGCAGGTCAACTACTTCCTGGGAAATAATTCCGATCTGTTCAATTTCATCTCCCGCTCTCCAATGTTCTCCATCTCTGTCTTTTACAAGCGTAAGACGCTGGGTGCCTTTGCCTGACTGCAGCAGTACATCGTAGGTTCCGGTAAGATGTCCTTCCCATGAAATTGTTTCGGCAAGAGCCGCTTTGTAAAAAACATTGTTGTGTGTAAACGTGGTAGTAAAAGCCAGGTGGTCGGTTATATCTGGTCCGCCAGTGATAAGTTGGAAGTCCATATCACTTTGTTTTAGTATAGCAAGTTAGAAAAACTCTTTTTTATCTGAACACGGATTGATGAATGGTCTTGATTTTAGCCGAAATATTCGACGTACATTTTGCTATGTTCGTTAAACAACCAATTTTTTTCGACGTAAAAATTTATCTGTAACGTTAGTACGGAGAAATAAGTTTAAAAGGATTTAAGGTTGAATGTGTAAGTGAAATATTATTGTAATAACTACTACCAAATTTCTATGTTGCAATGCGTGGTTAAATCTTTTACTGTTTTGTCTCCGCAGTTAATTTTAACTTCTGCATTTTTCCGGTGATATAATGCAGTGTCTTTGTCATTGCTTATTTCTACAAAGATAGAAGGACTGTTATCAAACAAAGTTTGAAGATTTATTTGACCTTCAAAAAACATAAGCAATAATGAAGGAACGGTAGCATAATAAACTGTTCCTTCAGGATAACTACAGTTAGATGAAAGAAATAAATTTCCTTCCCTGTTTTCAAATAACACAAGACGGATAGATGAACTATTGATCAACGTTTTTACGGCAATCAAATTAACGCGTTCCGGTATTACCATCGTTGTTATTTTAAACAAAATTACTTTGCCACACATAGAAATACTGTGTCAAATAACACAAAACATAATGGTGTTTGAGTAAAGATTTTATACTGATAAAAGGAAACAACTATTTAATTTTAAGCGAATAATCAATCATATCTATTATGAAAGACGACATCTCGCTTGCGCAATGGGCATTGATTGAAGAAATAAGAGCGGATAAATTCAAGACACTCGACTTCCCAAAAATTGCAAGAGAAGATTTTGATTTGAATGGAATTGAGTTTGTAAATACATTGTTTCAAGTTCCGACTGTCGAATATTTAAACCAACTCAAAAGAAATGCGGATGATGTAAATGTGCAAATGGTTTTAATTATGATTGATGATGAAGGTGATGGTTGTGCATCAACCAAAGAAGAGCGAAAACAGTTTGCGATCAATCATCGCAAATGGATTGACATTGCACATTATTTAAATTGTCATGCTATTCGTACTAATTGCAGAGGTGAAACAAACATTAATAAAAAAGAAGCGCTGAAATATGCTGCAGAATCGTATCATCTTTTATTGGAGTATGCAAGTGAAGCAAATATAAAAGTGTTGATAGAAAATCATGGTGGCGTTTCAAACGATGCAGATTTTATGATCGCGTTAATGAAAGAAGTAAATCATCCACTATTCGGCATTTATCCTGACTGGCGTGAGCCCGCTGATGATTTTGATAATTATACTTACCTGCGAAAAACATTGCCGTATGCAAAAGGAATGTCTTACAGAAATCAGCCAACAGAAGAGCTTAATGCAAAAATGATTGAGCTCTGCAAAGAAAACGATTATCATGGTTGGTATGGCATTGAATCAAACGGAAGAGATGCAATTAAACAGGGAAAGGCTTTGTTGAATAGGTATCTTTTCAATAAATAAAATTCAGATCATTTAGTTGTTGCAACGTTCTTGTAAAAACATGTGTCAATACATCAAATAAAATTCATGAAGCCAATATATATTTTGTCAGTAACAATTTTAATATTGAGCGGATGTAAAAAAGATGATAAAATTCCGGCAGGTTTAAATGGAACATGGGAATTAGAATCCTCTTTAAGTGCATGGGGTGGCACACATACCTATCCGCCAGGAAATGGTAACACTTTTACTTTTGATGGGCACACATATTTGCAAAAGGTCGTAACAGCAGACACAGCCTATGAAGGCTCGGGAACATTTAAAGTTTATACAGGCAAACCATGCGATATTGCAAATGAGGAAACGCTGATAGAGTGGAATAATGATAGCAATACTATACAAGATTTTTCTTTAAACAATGGCGAATTTTCAATTGGAACAATAGCATGTATTGCGGATGGCGGAGGTTCTACTTATAGAAAAATCCAATAAATCATCGTGGTTTCGCCCTATGTTAAATGGCTTATTGCATCAGCCTATCCGTTCTCTTTCCTGCTAAAACCGGGCAACTTATTCTTAAGATTTGATTATGATAAACGGCAACACCATAATGCTTTCAACCAATATATTTGCTTAAACCTTTTTTAAATGAAGAAACTGATTTTTTATGTGTTTGTATTTATTTGTACAGGCACATTACTCAACGCTCAAGACCTTTCTCAAAAACTTCCTTTTGATTCTGCGGTTCGTGTTGGTAAACTCGCAAACGGATTGACCTATTATATTCGTCATAACGAAAAGCCTGAAAGCAAGGCAGAGATGCGCCTTGTTGTAAATGCAGGTTCAATACTGGAAGATCCGGATCAGCAAGGCCTTGCACATTTTAATGAACACATGGCATTTAATGGCAGTGAACATTTCAAAAAAAATGAGCTTGTAAATTTTCTGCAAAACATAGGTGTTGAATTTGGAGCTGATCTGAATGCTTACACCGGTTTTGACGAAACCGTTTATATTTTACCTGTTCCTTTAACTGATACTTCCAACTTCAGAAAAGGCCTTACAGTATTGCAGGATTGGGCCGGTGGTCTTTCTTTTGATAATGACCAGATTGATGGCGAACGTGGTGTAGTGCTTGAAGAAAGCAGGCTGGGTAAAGGTGCTGACGATCGTATGTTTCGCAAAACATTTCCTGTACAGTATGAAGGCTCGCTGTATGCACAGCGTTTGCCAATTGGCAAAGACAGCATTTTAAAAGCTTTTCCTTACGATGCAGTAAAACGTTTTTATCACACATGGTACAGGCCCGATAATATGGCTGTTATAATTGTTGGTAATATTGACGTGAATAAAACAGAGCAGCTTATAAAACAATATTTCGGCGGTTTAAAAAATCCCGGGAACGAAAAGAAAAGATTTTATGCTGAAATACCTGCACGTACAAAAGATGAAAGCATTATAGTAACAGATAAAGAAGCAACAAATTTTGTTGTAGAGATTGATTATCCTTTTTACACTGTAAAATCTTCAGTAACACTTGGCGATTACCGGCATGATCTTATAAAAAATCTTTTTACTTCTATGCTAAACCAGCGTTTAAATGAGCTTACAAAAAGTGATAATCCGCCTTTCTTATATTCTTCAACTGGTTTTGGAAGCAATGCGAGAAACTACGAAAGTTTTGGCGGAATTGCAGTGGCTGGCAAAAACGGTCCCGATACTGCTTTAAATGCTTTTATAAAAGAAATTGAACGCGTAAAACAATTTGGGTTTACTGATGCTGAACTTGACCGTTCAAAAAAGCGCATGCTTGCTGGTGTTGAAAAAGCATATAATGACAGGGATAAAAATGAATCTTCCAATTATGTGCAGGAGTACATTGATAATTTTTTAACGCAGGAACCATCACCCGGAATTGTTACTGAATATAGTTATTATAATTCTTTATTGCCGGGAATTAAGTTGGATGAAGTAAATGCATTGATCAATCCTTTAAAACAAAATCCGCACATATTTGTAAGCTTAACAGGCCCGGCACAAAGTGATTATACTTTGCCTGACAGCGCTGCATTATTAAATGAAGTTTATGCAGCCATAAAAGCGCCTGTTTCTCCATACACAGAAAAAGCAATCGCATCTGCGTTAATAAAAAATATACCAACAGCCGGAGCAATAACGAATGAAACAAAAAATGATCTGCTTGGAACAACTGAATTAACCTTTTCCAACGGGGCAAAAGTTGTTTTAAAACCTACCAATTTTAAGAATGATGAAATATTACTTACATCATTTCATAAAGGCGGAACATCACGCTATAATGCAATAGATAAGTACAGTGCCAATTATGCAGCAACCATTGTGCAGCAAATGGGCATTGGTGATTTTGCTCCCACTGATCTTTCGAAATTTCTTTCAGGAAAAAATGTAAGTGTTGCTCCACGTATTTCAGGTTTAAGTGCAGGCGTTAGCGGCAGCAGTAGCGTAAAAGATTTTGAAACCATGCTTCAGCTTATATATTTATACCTCACATCATCAAGAAAAGATGAAGCCTTGTTTAATGCATGGAAAGAAAAACAAAAATCTGCTGTGCAATTTGCCATGCAGGATCCGCAAACTGCTTTTGTTGATACATTCTATCAAACATTGTATCAACAAAATCCTTTAACGCCGGTTATTATTCCAAAGCCATATTATTTTGATAGTATTAATTTAACCCGTGCACTTGAAATTTATAATAGTCAAATGAGTGATGCAAATGAATTCACATTCATTTTTACAGGTAATATAAATGTTGATTCGGTGAAGCCTTTACTTGCAACTTATATTGGAGGTTTGCCGCATACAAATAACCAGGCATTGTTTGCTGATAATGGTGTAAGGCCGGTAAGAGGCGATGTTGATCTGAATGTATATAAAGGTTCAGAAGATAAAAGCCTTATTATAAAATATTATTCCGGTGAAGTTGCTTATGATGATAATCTTGCTTTAAAAGCACAGGCACTTACAGAAATTTTAAACATAAAAATAATTGATGACCTGCGGGAAAAATTGGGCGCTATTTATGGCGGCGGAATTTATGGCGGCTTAAATAAATTGCCTTATAATAATTACACATTTGTATTGCAGTTGCCTTGCGGACCTTCGAATGTTGATACTTTATTGAAAGCCGCGAATGAAGAAATAGAAAAGATTAAAAAAGACGGGCCGCAGCAAACTGATTTGGACAAAGTTAAAAAAACATGGCTTGAACAATATAAGGTTCAGTTAAAAGAAAATAGTTTTTGGAGCGGAAAATTGCAGGGAATATATTTTCAGAATGATGATCCGCAAAGAATTTTTGATTACGAACAAAATGTAAATGCGCTTACAATTGACGATATAAAAAATACGGCAAACAAATTATTAAAAGGAGATAATGTAATAAAGGCTGTATTGTATCCTGAAAAAAAATAATGATTATTTAGTTTCACGCAAAGTTTTAAAAGTTTGCAAAGAAATAAAGCTAAATTTTGCTTCTTTGCTTTCTCAATTCTTTGCGTGAAATTCTTTAATATATTTTATGAATGAGAAAACTAATCCCTGGAAAATTATAGATCAAAAAGAAATTTATGATAATCCATGGATTCATCTTACAGAATATGATGTTATAAATCCATCAGGCAAAAAAGGTATTTATGGAAAAGTTCATTTTAAAAATACAGCCATTGGCGTTGTGCCGCTTGATGAAAACATGAATACTTATCTTGTTGGTCAGTATAGATTCACAATAAATGAATATAGCTGGGAAATTCCTGAAGGCGGTGCATTGAATGAAGAACCACTTTTTGCAGCACAGCGCGAACTGCTTGAAGAAACAGGATTAAAAGCCGAACGTTGGAAAAAAATAGCCGAAATGTATTTGAGCAATTCTGTTACTGATGAGTATTGTGTTGTATTTGTTGCAACAGGTTTAAGTCAGCACACATCAATGCCTGAAGAAACGGAACAACTGGTTGTAAAAAAACTTCCGTTTGAAGAAGTTTATGCAATGGTAATGAATGGAAAAATTAAAGATTCTTTAAGCATTGCTGCTATAATGCACACAAAACTTTTAATGCTGGAGAATAAATTATTTTAAAGAACAACAACAACTATTGCTGATTGTTTTTTTGTTTTGCTTTGTTACCGCCAAAAACCTGCTTCAACAAATCTGTAACACGCGCTGCAGGGTCTTTTCTTATCTTTTGCTCTTCCAGTCCAACTTCATAAAAAATTCCATCAATTGCTTTTTGTGTTACATAAGCATTAAGATCTGTAGGAACTTTTTTTGCAGAGAATTTATTATAAGCGCTAAACATTTCACTCCAGTATTTTGTCGCATCAACCTTATCTAATGATTTTGAAATTACCGGACTAAAAGCTGCAGTTAACTGAGCTGTGGTTTTTCCTTTAAAATAATTTGTGGCTGCAAAATCGCCGCCTTGCAAAATACCAAGTGCATCAGTGATTGTCATTTGCTTTATGGCATCAACAAAAATTGGTGTGGCAGATTGAGCCGCGTCTTCAGCAGCACGGTTTAATGAAAGAATTGTTTTATCAACCAAACTTCCTAAACCAAACTGGCGCAATGTTTTTTCAACCGTTTGTGCTTCAGGAGGCATTAAAATTTTTACAGCAGCATCTGCAAAAAACCCGTCAACCGCACTTAATTTATTTGTACTGTTTTGTGTACCGATTGTTAACGCCTGTTTTAATCCTTCAACTATTTTAGATTGTTCAGGATTATTGGTTGCGGATGGATAAGTACCGGCTGCCTGTTGAAGTGGTTCGCACGAAAAAAATGGGATTGTCAACAGGAGAATAAAAACTTTCTTCATTATAATTATTTATGTAATTTCTATTAAACGGTTAAAAATGGTGCCAGTTTAATCAAAGGGTATATTTATTACAAATTATTAATTTTTATGAATATACATTTGTCTCAATCTTATAAAATAATGTTTTATTCTGCATGAAATTTCGTTTAAGTTTTTGCCTGCTGCTTGTTTTTTTTGCTTGTAATACCAAGGAGCCTGAAAATACAGGTGTTGAAGATAGCAGTAATCCACCACCGCCTTTAATTAATTATTCTATTGTAAAAGTTTATCCACACGATACTTCATCTTACACAGAAGGCTTGGAATGGGTGAATAACAGTTTGTATGAAAGCGGCGGTAATTATGGTTCGAGTAAATTAGTGCAGAAAGATCTTAATGGTAAAATTGAAAAATCAATAAGCCTTACAAAACAATATTTTGGCGAAGGCATTACTATATTAAATAATAAAATTTACCAGCTTACATGGAATGAACACAAAGTGTTTGTGTATGATGCATTAACATTTAAAAAAGTAAATGAATTAAGCTGGCCGTATGAAGGCTGGGGAATGACAAACAATGGGAAAGATTTAATTATCAGCACAGGAAGCAGTAATCTTTATTTTGTTGATCCGGAAAATTTTAAAATCCTGAACCAAATAAGCGTTGCTGATAATTATGGCCCGGTAAGTTTAGTGAATGAGCTGGAGTATGTAAACGGATTAATTTATGCGAATGTTTATGAAACCAATAATATTTTAAAAATTGATCCGCAAACCGGCAATGTAATTGGTAAGATAGATTTTAGCGGGTTATTGCAAAAAAGCGGCATGAATTATAACGTACAAAATTACCCCGGAAGCAATGGCAATGTGCTGAATGGAATTGCTTACGATTCAACAAAAAAAGTTTTTTATGTTACCGGTAAAATGTGGCCTGCTTTATTTGAAGTAAAAATTAACAGCTAAGCTTTAGCTTCTCATTAGCTGTAATAGTATATGCTAAAAATCATTATCAGCTTTGGATTATCTGTATTGCTTATAATTGTGCTCACATCATGCAGCCATTTTTTAAAACCATCTAAAACAGCAAAAAAACCAAACGGCAATAATACTGTAACTGTAAATAATTTTTCATACGATACCAGTAATGTTTTTAAAGGTAGCGTTGTAAAAAATGTTGTTTATAACAACGCCGCAAATTATAAAGGTGCAGAGCAGCAGCTTCTTTTTGATGTATATAAACCTGCTAATGCAAATGAAAAAAAATTTCCTGCGGTTATTCTTATTCATGGCGGAAGTTTTACCGGCGGCGATAAAAATAATTTAGCATCAACCTGTTCTAAACTTGCAAACAATGGCTACGTTGCTGTTTCTGTTAATTACAGGTTAGGGTGGGGGTTTATATCGCGTACAGCTACAACATGTGATGATACAAATCATCTGAAACAGGCGATGTATCGCGCTGCACAGGACGTACATACTGCATTGCGCTATATAGCAAAACATGCAGATGAATATAATATTGATAAGAACTGGATTTTTATTGGCGGCCAAAGTGCCGGTGCCATAACTGTATTGCTAACAGCTTATTTAAAAGATAAAGATATAGCTGCATTTTTTCCGGATGATTACATACAAAAATTTGGTCCGCCTGATGAAGATGATACTAATGCTTCTTTTAATTTAAAAGGCATTATAAGTATGTGGGGCGCTTTTGTAAATCCGGAATTAATAACAAGTGAGACAGCCTTACCAACCATATTTTTCCAGGGCGAAAAAGATAAAGCTGTTCCATTTTATTCAAAGCCATTTGTGCCTTGTGATAATTCAACTATTCTATATGGCACGTCACCTTTATATAACCGCTTAAAAGTTTTAGGAGAAACTGTAATTGCGCATGTTGATCCGGAAGGAGGCCACGGTGTTTTTGAAGAAAACTTCCGCGTAGAAAATATTCTTTGTTTTTTGAATAATGTAAGGCAGGGAATTAAAAAGCAGGTTTACCTAACCGGCATTCAATACAGTTGCGATAAATATTAGGCGTATTGTTCTGAAGGGATTTTAAATTTCTCCAATATCTCCGAAGCAAGTTTCATAGCTCTGCCAATTGCCTGGTCCATATCATAATAACGGTATTCGCCTAATCTTCCGCAGATTAATATATTATCCAAACTTTCAGCATCTGCTTTGTATTGCTCATACAGATGCTTGTTTATTTTATCAGGAAATGGATATTCGTATTGGTTGGAATGTTCAGGTGTGAATGGCGTTTCGTGTGTAAGTAGGGTTCCTTTCACCTTATCTTTTTCATCAGGAAGCATAAGGTGCTTCCATTCAATGGTTCTAATGCGAGGTTCTTTTGCATCTGGATAATTTACCTGAATAGATGGCTGGTATTGATCAGTATTTTCAAGATGTTCTATATAACGTTTTTGCCCGCGGTATTTTAGCCTTCCATATTTATATTCAAAGAACTCATCTATTGGCCCGGTAAAGATCAACATCTTATTTGCAACAATATTTTCTTTATGCTGCAGGTAATCAAACTCTAGTTTTATAGGAATATCATCAATCATATTCTTTACCATTTCTGTATAACCGTTGCGCGGTAAAGCATTCCATTTATGGTTCGGCGTAAGACTGTTTACATTAGATTTATTAATAGTGATTCTTACAGCAAGTTCTTTATCAAGATCAGTTGCTTTTACACCCCATTGTTTTTCTGTATATCCTTTTATAAATAATTCGTATAACTCCCAGGGCATTTTTGTAAGGCATGCTTCTTCAAAATTGGAAGGTTCGTCTTTAAAAGCTTCCCAATTCTTTCCCGCAATTTTTTCAATATAATCCTGGTTTACGGGCCAGTTAAAATACTCGTCGTTTACCTGTGAAAGAAGATTTGCAGACCAATTGTAAAACTCAGTGAAGCGGTTAAGAAAATTCCAGATTTTTTCAGAGCCACAGCGAAAATAATGCGGGCCGTATTTATGAATCATTGCACCAGACTCATGCCTGTAATCATACGCATTGCCGGCCAAATGATCTTTCCGGTCTACAATAATTACTTCCTGCTCATGATCAGTTAAAATTCTGGCAATTGTAGTACCTGTTAGCCCGGCGCCAACAATAACAAAATCTTTTTTAATCATTAATTTATTTTTTTATTATTCGCTGTAGCAGTCGCGAGAATAAGTAAAAAAATCAATATGCTCCTTTGCCAGACAATACAACAAGAGGAGTTTCTGCAAGAATTTTTATATCAAAAAACAAGCTGTATTTCTCTATATATTCAATATCATGTTGTATCATAAATTCAGCGCTGGTATTACGCTCCCTGGCTTTTATTTGCCATAAACCTGTAATGCCGGGGCGTACAAGACTGCGTATTTCTTTAAATTCAGGAAAAGGGCTAAGCATGAAAGGTACCAGCGGTCTTGGTCCTACAATACTCATATCGCCATATAATACATTAAAAAGTTGCGGCAGTTCGTCAATGCTTGTTCTGCGAATAAATTTTCCAATCAGGGTTATGCGTGTATCATTTTTTTCTTTGTGCAAAATACCTTTTTCAGCATGCTCAATATAGCGTTTGTGGTCAGGCTGTTTTCTTGAATTGTCAATAACCATTGAACGGAATTTATGGCACTTAAAATGTTTACCCTTTAGACCAACACGTTCATTGCTGTATAAGACAGGCCCTCTTGAAGTTAGTTTTATTATTAAAGCTATCGTAATTAATATAGGCAAAAACAATAGGATAAGTGTAGTGGCAACAATTATATCAAAACTGCGCTTTAAAAACAACTGAAATTTTTTGTTACTTAGTGATTGTTCAAGCTGTTCATATCTTTCCGGAACCTGTGTAGATAAATGTATGTGCAATATTTTTTCATTCTTTACGGTTTGACCATTCAGTTTTATTTCCATAGTTAGTGAGGCTTTACCAGTACAAAACAAAGATATAGAAAACAGTTAAATGTCTTTAACGAATTTTTAATAACCGATTAATTAATAACCAGCTATATAAAAGCATTCCAAAATGAATTATTTTTCCAATAATTACCTTCCTGTGTTTTCCTATAATATTTGTAGAATTATTACTAACATTGTTGCCCTAAACAACTGCGCAGGAAATGCTATTTAATTCTTTAGAGTTTGTTGGCTTCTTTCTTATTGTCACATCCCTTTTCTTTATTCTTCCGCACAAATACAGGTGGTTATTATTGCTCTTAAGCAGTTGCTATTTTTACATGGCTTTTATTCCAATTTATATATTGGTTTTAGCTTTTACTATTGTTGTAGATTATTTTGCGGGAATACTTATTGAAAAATCGGCCGGCGCAAAAAGAAAGTGGTTTCTGCGTATGAGCATTGTTGCCAATATTAGCATACTCAGTTTTTTTAAATACTTTAATTTCTTTAATGACAATATTAGCTTCCTGCTTAAACTGTTTCATTTTACAAACCCGGTTTCTAATTTAAGTGGGTTTGCATTACCTATCGGGTTATCGTTTCATACTTTTCAGGCAATGAGTTATACGATAGAAGTTTATCACGGCAATCAAAAAGCAGAAAGAAAATTTGGTATTTATGCATTGTATGTAATGTTCTACCCTCAATTGGTGGCAGGCCCTATTGAACGCCCTCAAAATATGATACACCAGTTTTATGAACCTAAAAAATTTGAATACAACCGTGTAGTTGCAGGCTTAAAAATAATCTTATGGGGGTTTTTTAAAAAGCTTGTAATAGCTGACAGGCTAAGCATATATGTAAATGCAGTGTTCAATAATCCATCCCATCATAGCGGCAAAACCTTTTTTATTGCAACGTTTTTCTTTTGGCTTCAGATATATTGCGATTTTTCCGGTTATTCAGACATCGCTATTGGAACTGCAAAAGTGATGGGCTATAATCTTATGGAAAATTTCCACAGGCCTATGTTTGGTGGAAGTATAACAAACTTCTGGAACCGATGGCATCTTTCATTATACTCGTGGTTCAGAGATTATGTATTTACACCTTTAGCAAAAACTGCCCGCCGCAACAGAACAAAATTATTAGCATATGTAGTAATAGTTTTTCTTTTAAGCGGTTTATGGCATGGCGCTAACTGGACTTATGTTATGTGGGGAGG
>Ga0206932_1140_pt1 | contig 11686 bp, 10 predicted proteins | sample Alteio_BWOrgHeat_18_FD_153244 | JGI IMG/M metagenome (GOLD analysis project Ga0206932, IMG submission 153244) | Enriched cells from forest soil in Barre Woods Harvard Forest LTER site, Petersham, Massachusetts, United States -... | ecosystem: Environmental > Terrestrial > Soil > Temperate forest >...
TGAGAGCCAAGTGAAGAGGGGACTTCTGACCAAGGAGCCTCTGGGCTGGAAGAACGTCGAGACTTTTCTCAAGAATGGTCCTCTCAGCAAGGGGGAACAGCAGGGATGTTTTTCCGTCAATTCAATGCGGGAGTTCGCGATCCTTCCGGATGAGGCTTATGGGGTCGTGACCGAGAATCGAGCACTGTTGCAGCGCCTTCTCGCCAAGAACATTGAGGCCGAAAAGCCCAGGATGGCCGCCTCGGCAATTGCGGAGATAGTACTGTCCTTCTTCTCCGGATTATGCATTGAGCGCAACCTCAAATCCGGTAAGGCTTCGTCGACCGGCAAGATCGATAACTTTATGACAGCCCTTCGCAGTCTCTAATCGAGGCGTCTCTAATGCCGTCTTACGTGGGCAAGCCAAGGGCCGAGGCCAACATGTCTGCGCCTGATCCATGCGGTATCCAATGGCGAAACGGCCGTTGAGGTACTCATCATTTGAAGGAGAGAACAATGCTCGATCATATGATTCTGACTGTCAGCGATGTCGAACGTTCGCTAGCCTTCTATGAGGCGGCCTTGAAGCCTCTTAGTATCAAGTTCTTCCTACCGTACAAGGGCGAGGGTGATCATCCTGATCTGTGGGGATTTGGTGATGGCAAGAGGGCGTTCTTCTGGCTCAAGCAAGGGAGGCCCAATCCAGCGTCCATTCACTGGGGCTTTATGGCTGGAAACAATGATACGGTCGATGAATTCTACAGCGCGGCAATATCCGCTGGTGCCAGGGACAATATTTCACCGCGGGTACGAGTGGAATACTACGCGGGATACTACGCCGCCGATGTATTTGACCCGGACGGCTATTCGTTTGAAGTCGTCCACAAAAGCTAGCGAGGAACCTCAGATCGGAAGATGGTTACACCTCGATTAGGTAACAAACATTGGCTTCGCTAAAGTGATCGATCTAGTGGGCATCATCGAGCGCAAATCCTCGAGTCACACATCAAACAGCTGTTGTGAATGGAAATGGACTGCTTGCCGGAGATCTGGAACGCTGGCGGGAGCGACGGGACTCGAACCCGCGGCCTCCTGCGTGACAGGCAGGCGTTCTAACCAGCTGAACTACGCCCCCGCATTCAAAAGAAAACCTCTGCTCTAACGACCCTTGCTTCCAGTGCCCTCCGATTCCCAAAAATGCCGCCAAATGCCGTGACAGCGAAAAGGAAGGTCGTAACTTACAGAAAACAAGCGTCACGGATGGCTTCTTTTGGCGCTGTAAGGAAGGATCGGGAGCCGTTATCGAACCCATATCAAACCCACGACCTCTGCCCTGTAAACCCGCTGCCCACCCGTCGAGAATCGGGGGCTCTTCCGGCCAGGGTTGAGGAAATCTGACAGACTACGTATCAGCCATAAGGCTAGGTCCATATGGCCTAGCGCAGCTCCGGCGGTCACAACCTTTCCTGACTTGACCACCATGTCCGACTCGTCCAGCAATACCTGAGGTATCGCTCGCGAAATAGCGGTGCCAGCCACCAGGTGGTGGTTGCGCGCTGCTGGTCGAGCAGACCAGACTCAGCCAGAGCGGAATCTCTGCTTTTCGACCATGGTCTTGAGATCGCGATTCGTTGGCCGAACAACCTCATGAAGCGACATATTCAGCCAGTTGCAAAAGCAATTGGCATTCATAAGAAAATCGGATGGCACACTTTCCGGCACTCCTTCGGCACGTTATTGAAGGCCAACGGAGAGGATGTCAAAACCGTTCAGGAGCTCTTACGTCACGCGAATAGCCGGATCACGCTGGGTGTTTACAAGCAGGCAGTGAACTCGAACAAGCATGCCGCACAGAGCAAGGTTGTGAGGAAGATGGTGCGAGATCTGGGTCAGAAGAGAGAGGAAAAATACCCGCAAACTGTACAGTAGCGGGTTTATTGGATCTTAATCGGACCCTGATTTGGTTGCCACTGTAGGATGCCATTTGATTCTAAGGCTTTTAGAATCTATGGCGGGGACGACGGGACTCGAACCCGCGACCTCTGCCGTGACAGAGCACGAGAGAACCGTAACTTATAGAAAATAAGCGCGACGGATGGCTCCTTTTGGCGCTTATGGGAACGGCAAGGAACCGTTATTGTGTCCTTATTGTGCCCGCGACCTCTGCCGTAGTGACCTCTGCCCGGACCTCTGCCTTTTGCAGCGAATAAACGGCGAAGACTCAGCTACAATAGCGTTCATGGCCCAGCGGTCCTCAACGACAAGGATGCGTATGGCAGGTAAGATTTGCTCCCTATGCAAGTCTCCGCTTCCAGCTCCTCACACCTATGGTGAAAAGCGCTGCGCACGCTGCACGAGTGGCCCAACAAGGCGCGTTTACATGTCTTACATGCTGCGAAATGGCTGGCATTGCCACTTCCTCGAGGCGGACCTGAAGACGCCGCTGCCAAGAAAGCTCAACTTCCCCAGCCCGGAAAAGATCGTTGAAACAGCCGAGCGCGGCGGCTACGTCATGAACCTCGAAGGACGACAGGCATTGGAAAATGGTATCGAGAAGGGTCGGGGCGGCATCTGGCTTCTCTTAACGGAGCAGCAATACCAGAAGTTAAGAAATTAGTGAGTGTCAAAGCGAAAGGGCGACTTCCCTCGCGGGATGTCGCCCTCTCTGTCCGATTTGTCGAAGATCCGGTACGGCACCCGGATCGCAACGCATTATTGCGGCCTTGTTCGGAAACTGCGAGCAGAGCCCGCACTTCCCTCACTCCTCCGTTATCGGCGTGGCAAGAGCTTCATCACTTCCATCTTTCCAGTTGCCTGGCATGAGTACCGTTGCCGGTTCTCTCAAATGTCTGTGGTCCGCTCTCTTCTTTGGAAGATCGCTCTTCCGTTGGTTTTGATAATAGCCCGGAAACCCTGCAATACAAGGCACTTCCAAACATTTTCCAGTGTGGAAATGGCGCACTGATTGTGGAAATGCGGTCCGGAGAAGATAGGCTTGATAGATGTGCGGACGCTACCAGAGACGAAGTGACAAACAGAAAATTGCGGAGGCCTTCCACTTACGGAATGTCGATGGGCTCGCCCTCGATTTTCCTCCGGATTACAACGCCGCCCCGCAGTCCACACAGCCCGTCATTGTCTGGGACGAAGCAACCGGCACGCGTACGCTCCACATGATGTTCTGGCGCTTTCTTCCTCCCTATGTGACGGATCCCAAGAAGTTCAGGCTCGACACCATCAATGCCCGCGGCGAGAGTCTCATGGATAGCAATGTCTGGCGCGAGGCGTTCCTACATAGCCGATGCCTTGTCCCGGTTGACTCTTTCATTGAGTGGAAACGCCTCGATGCCAAAACCAAGCTGCCCTGGGTCTTTGCCATGAAGGATGACCAGCCGTTTGCCTTTGCGGGAGTGTGGCGGCACTGGCGTTCAGGTAAGGAACACAAGGACACCTTCGCCATCGTCACCACGGAGCCGAATGAATTGCTCGTTGCAAAGACCGGCCACGACCGCATGCCCCTGATCATCAAGCGTCAGGACTACCAGCGCTGGCTCGAGCCAACGACAGAAGAGCAGCCTCCAATCGATCTCGTTCGGCCCTTCGATTCGGACAAGATGAAGGCTTGGCGCGTGGACAGGCGCGTTAATAACGTCAGGAATAACGAGCCTTCGTTGTGCGAGCCATTAACTGAAGAGGACTTTACGGATAAACCTACGAAGAAGCCAAAGGCAGAGCCAAAGGCAGAGCCAAAGGCAGAGCCAAAAGTGGCTGAGAGCGGCCAGCTGAGGATGTTTTGACGCACTCCGTTATAGGAATACGATGACTGACGAGCAGAGAACGAATCCATTCAAAGTCGGGGGATCGAGTAACGTTGCTCCAAATGATCACGCTGTCGGTTGGTCGTGGTCGTATTTTGATCGGCTGAGGCTGAAGCCAGGAGACACAGGCATAGTGACCCGTGTCGATAAAGAGGCATACTTGTACCTTGACGATGACCGGGGGGCTCCACTGGGAGTGCTTCAAAAAGGCGAGTTGACGGGATGGAAGTCTACAGCCGCAAGGCCGCCTTCCGGGGCGGCCTTGCTGTCGCTGGCAACACGCAGTTCCGTGCTAACGGAGAATGAGATGGGGATCAGGGTTTCATTGCGACGTTTGGGATCAGGACTGATAAGGTGAAGAGTCCATGCCGATCACAGTGACAAATCCGTTCAAGGGACGCCAGTATCCCGGCGACGTAATTCTGCAAGCCGTACGGTGGTACCTGCGATATCCATTGGCCTACGAGCATGTCTCTGAGCTATTGGCAGAGCGGGGCCTGGAAGTGGATGCCAGTTGTGTTTGGCGTTGGGTGCAAGTCTACTCGCCGGAATTGCACAAACGTTGCCAACTGCATCTCAGCGTACGAACAAGAGCTACCGTGTAGACGAGACCTATATTAAGGTTAAGGGGCACGACAACAATCTGTACCGGGCTGTAGATTCGACCGGGCAGACCATCGATTTTCTGCTGGCGGCGAAGCGGGACACCGCCGCGGCTAAACGCTTTTTTGAGAAAGTATTTAGCTCATCCTCCAATCCCATCCCGCGCGTCATCAACGTCGATAAGAACCCGGCCTATCCGGCTGCAGTGGAAGCTTGAAGGCCGAGGGTACCCTCCCCCGCCGACTTCGTCTGCGCCGGTGCAAGTATCTCAACAATGTCATTGAGCAAGATCATCGAACCGTCAAAAAGCGAACCTGGTTGGCGAAGGGGTACGGCTCCTTTCAAAGTGCTTGGCGAACTCTCGAGGGCATCGAAACGATGAGCATGATCCGCAAGGGGCGAGTCCGACGGGTGACAAAGGGCGATGTAGTCGCGGAAGCAAATTCATTCTCGGCCTCTTCGCTATCCCTACCTAACTTCTCCTCAACCTTAATAGCTCAACAGCGCCTCCGACTCACCTCGACCAAACTTCGCAATGAAACCCGACTCGGTAACAGAATCCTGTTGTCCGCTGTGGCCCACGGGACTTATTGCGTTTTCACCCGTGAAGAAACACGAACTGATACTCGGCTATTTTGCGTGAAGCGGTACAAACGCTTTAGCCAAGCACCGGCAGAAGCAATCGCGATGAGGACAGAACAGTATTGAAGGAATTGGTGCCGACCGAGGCATGTCTGAACTCAAGTAGCGCGGGGCTGTCCTTGCTTTGATCATCCGTTGTGAGATGTAAACGAATCATGTGGCCAGCTCGAAAACGCCGGGCGTTGGGCACAAGTGGAATTCGGTACGTGACTTTCTCCCCGATAGGGATTGCTTCGAAGGTTCGACACGACAGAACGGGAGCGCCGGGCTTGCTGGCAGCCTCATCTACCCTTCGCAAGCCAGCGCGAAGATAGCCCGCTGTGACATTCGTTACTTTCCCTTGGTCGTCCACATCTTGCAACATCGCAATGAAGGCGGTATCGGGAGCGGTGCACGTAGCCTCCAGTCGTAGCTCAATCGGACCAGTCAGATCAAGATCATGCTGCAGCGGCGGCGTTGCCCACTCCAAGAACGCAGGCGGATCAGTCTCGCTTGGACGTGGCCGGTTCATTCCGCCACCAAGGTTCATATATGTCCTGGAGCCTGCCTCGCCCTCGTCCTCACTCAAAGAACCATCAGCCCAAAGCGCATACGTATGGTGCGTTGCTTCAGGGACAGGCCACCTTTCGCTAGTTCGCCACCCCTCGGCCTCGGGAATAATGTAACGAAAACCTGGCCCATCGAGAATGCCTGTTTCTTTTCCTTTGAGCCACTGGTCGAACCATGCGAGTGCTTCGATGTGAAGGCTCTCCCAAGGCCATGCGAGTCCGTGCTCTCCCAACATGGCAACCTGCAGATGCTTGCTATTAGTCAGCCGCTCATAGGCTTTAAAGGTATGTGGTAGGTGCAGTGGCACATTCTGCCAGTCGCAGCCGATATAAACAGGTATCTCAATTCGATCCAGTAAAGGCAGTAAGTTACGATCTTCCCACCACGCATCTCGAAACGGATGCTCAGCAGCAATAGCGCGCCAGAGGTCATCCCATGGATGAGGATCGTGATGCAGGTTGAGAAGGGCCTTAAGACCCGAGATGGCCGCCTCACCATTGGCAGTCTCAAACTTCTTGTGAATGGCTGGCGTGAGCAAGAGCGCGCGCATCGCGTCCAATAGTTTGCTACGCCAAAGCTTGTTAGTATGACCGGATGTCATACCGATCATGTAGAGAAAAGGCGTGATAAACCCACTGCTCATCAGTCCGTGATGTGTGCCCGATTCATAAAGGTCGAACGTACCGGCAATCGGCATGATGGCCTTGAGATGCGGCGGTCGTTCCACCGCTGCTTCCATCTGCGTTCCAGCGAAGTAACTGATGCCGATCATGCCGACATTGCCGTCCGACCATGGTTGTTGCGCAGTCCACTCGACGAGATCGTGCATGTCGCGGCGTTCCTGGCTGTCGAAAAAGCCAAAGGTTCCACCGGAACCGCTCGTGCCCCTGCAATTCGCGATGACGTGGACATAACCGCGGGGGACGAAGAAATCCGTGGCGCCCGCTTCAATAAAGCCTGCTGGCGCGCCCAGATTTTGAATCTGCCGCGGGTAGGGAGACGCGGCAATCAGCACCGGGTATTTGCCAGACGTAGAAGGCCGGTGCACATCCGCCAGTAAGGTAACGCCATCGCGCATGGGCACAACAACATCGTCGTCGTTGGTCACTTCGAAGGTAGCTTGCGACAGATTGCGATAGTTTCGGCCCGTTGTTTGCGGACCGTTGAGCCGACGTTGACCGGCATCGATGCCGGAAGACTGAACATTCGCCATGGCGACGCTCCACCGTTTGGGAAAGCCATTTCGCCTTCAGTCTACCTTCTACCCCAACTCACTGAACTCGCGGATAATCAATGGGAGTAGGCCGGGGGCCGGAAATCAGCCTAAAGAGTGTCTCCACTGCTGCCAACAGGGCAAAGCGCTTTTCCAGCACCAGAACATCTGGAAACGCGGTTTGGCGATTTGGAACTCGTCGAGGAGGCCTGTTCGCTCCAAGACCTCAATCGTGCCGATCGTGCCGACTAGAGGGTTGCGCCGGTATCATCCGCTGGCGCGACAGACAGAACCACGCCTTTGCGTTGTGATCGTGAAACTCGGCTGATCGCAACTCGACGACCTCCAGCACAGGCTCGATGGCGAGCATGACCTCGACCGCGGAGCGACGCGGGTACGCTATGGGAACCGATGCTCGTTTTTCCTGAAGAAAACTCACCGAAAGCGCGATAAGGACTCTTGTGTTAACTAGATGGTAATCACACCAAAATCTTTAGGAATTCTTTAGCCACTTTGACCGCACCTCCCCAATCAAACGTTTGAGTAGATGAAAGGATGTGAGCCAAAGTGGTAGAAGTCAAATCTCAACCGAACGCTTCCCTGATAGCCACCTACAGCAACGACACCCTGGCGCTGACCGCGAATGTGCGTAAGAGCGGAGACGTTTTCGACATCATCGTCATCGATGCCATCTCTGGTGAAGAGGTTCTGTCCACCCACAGGCAGACCCAGGAAGAGGCCGAGAAGCTTGCTTTTGGGTTGATGAAGCCTACGCACGATCCGAGCGCCGTCCATCTGCGTGCGGAATGAGAAGCGATAGAAGTGAACGGCCAGGCTTCTTGATCGAAGCGAGTGTATGCCCTAGAGACAGAATGACCCGCGAAGAACAGATGCAGTGCATTGTCGACAACGTCGACGCCTTCGAGAAAACATTGCTGGCCAAGGCTTCGAAGATTCCGCCCAACTGGAACGGCATGGAAATCAGGCAATGGGCAATGGACTGCCCCAAGGATGCTTGGGTCTCGAAGACGGACAAGACACGGATGCACCGGCACCGGGTGGCAAGGCAGCTTTACGGCCTGTGACTCTAAAAATGGGGCTTTTAGAAACGCGCACAATCGACCGCAGACGCATCGACGGCCCATGGGTGACCCTGTGGGCCATCTTGTTTTGTGCGGTCGTCCGTATCATCGCTGGCCGCTTCACTTCAGTAAAATCGTACTCGACGTGACGAATCGTACCACTGAGGTCTCTGCGCACGATCAACCCATGCGATTCAAGTTCTCGAAGATTTTCGATCAGCACTTTTTTCGAAGTTGAAGGGATAAGACGACCGAGTTGGCCCAGACGCACAGGCCCCCAGCGTACGAGACAAAGGATCTGCATCTTCCATTTTCCCTGCAACACTTCGACCGTTTGAGATGCAAGAAGGCAATACCTCTCTGGCTCTTCTTTCGTCATCGTCAGCTCCATAGCAATCGAAAATCGGTCTGAGATCCAATTCGTAGGTCGGCTTTGTCACTTATCGGACTTCAGCGGCTGCACCGCGGTGCCAATTTCAATCTTTTGCGTCTTAGCCGCCGACCGTAGTGAGGACAGAGGGAATGGCAAACCAGTTGTTGCGCGAAGTTATGAAGACGGAGTAGGCTCCGTCCATCCCCAAGCGCTCGGCCTCAAGAGCACGATCGATGGATTGCAGGAGCGTATCAGCCGCCGGCCTTCTCCATGCGATCCAGCTGGGCTGCGTCAGCTCCGATTGGGGAGTGTCGGAGAAATCAGAGGGCCAAGTTCTACTCAATCACCACGCAAATTTAGCAAAGCCAATAGAATTTATCCGCTCTTCTCAGAGACCCAATCTTTACGATAATCCGTCAACTGATCCATGCAATTGTCTTGAACAGCTCACGGCGCGGATGAGCGGAAAGAAGTGTCACCTGCATCGGCGATCCTCTCACCCAGTGGTCTAAGAGCGATCCGTACCAAGCTCCTTTTTGTCCAGTCTCTATGATCGCAACTGGCACAAAACAAGCCCGGCAGACCAAAATCAAACAGCCTACAAGTTCGTTCGTGCGAAAAGGCCCCTTTGAGGGTGCAGAAACCGTAAATCCTCCGGCTCTGCCGGAGGATTACTTACTTCTTAGCTGAAATATTCAATGCCTGTCCACTATATTTCACAATGACATCAGGCATCGCCGTGGTAGTTACGTCAATACCGTGTCCAGATGATACCCAGACAATGGCAAACGTGCGATTTGCCAGCATTCCGGGAAAACTTCCTTGCCGTTGTCCGATACTTAATGTTTGCGTGGAATCATTCCATGAAATTGGAATGATGGCGTAGGCCCCTTGTTCATAACTATAACTGTCGCCCTCGTCTTCGTAGAGCTTGAAGGTGCCGTTCTTCCCGCGATAAACGCGAAGCTCGATGGGATCGGCAGGTTTTTCCGCCGCGTATTGCAGTTCAGGTCCCATCGGCACAATCGAACCGGCCCGGACATAGATAGGAATGCGTTCGAGCGGTGCTTCCGTCTTCAATGTCTGCCCGCCCGTCGTGCGTTTCCCGGTCCAAAAGTCATACCAATCTTGCGTCCCGGGTAGATAAACATTCCGGTTAAGAGGAAGGTTGCGGACGACTCGAAAGACGGGATCGGGCATTTTGGTCTCAATCGAAAACTTCACCGACTTACCCGCCACTGCGGTGAACAGGAACTGAGGAAATCGCGAATCGCTATAGGGAGTGACAGGAGGAGTTGGTAGGCCGTCGATGCTGGCGGTCGTGGGGTTGCTAGCGGCATGAGGTTCACTTACCTCAAAGGCCAGCGGACCGTCCACGCTCGGAGTATAGCTGCCCTGGAACCGAATGCTGCTCTGGCCTTGTTGGTTGCTTTGAGCCCCTTGGGTGAATTTCATGCCGTCCGTAAGATTCTTTTTGGCGACGACTTGGCTGCCATCACCCTTAATGTAAAGAGCCGTTACACTACCAGCATCCCCGTCATTATCGGAAAATTGAGGGACTGTCCCAACATTCTCCCGGCTGGACTGGTAAATGGGACTCACCAAAATGGAGGGACCAAACATGAACTCATCCCACGTATCGAGAGCCTTCGTATCATCCTGAAAATCCATGACCAGGGGACGGAGGATGGTGCCACTATCGAGGGTGACCTGGCCGGCCAGGCTATAGATGTAAGGCAGCAGGCGATAGCGAAGCCTATCGAATTTATGTAAAACCGGTTCAGCATCGCCGTATTGCCACGGAAATGGCCGGCCGATTCCGTGAACGCGGTAGATGGGGCAAAACGTTCCCCACTGAAACCAGCGCACGAAAAGTTCCTGATCTGATTCGATGGTAGGACCGTAACCGCCGATGTCAGTCGTGATGTAAGGGTAGCCTGTGATGCTTACGTTTTGCAGTCCTTGCATTTGCCATTTGAGCGACGCCCAATCCTGGTGAACATCACTGGTCCAAATCGCCGCTCCGTTGCGTTGTTCACCCGGATAGATGGAGCAGGGCAGGAGAACGACTCGTTTTTGGTCACAGGTTGCTTTTCGTTGCGCGTCGTAGAGAGTCTTCGTTAGATATAAAGGATAGGTATCTTCAATGCGCGAGACCGGCCCTTCCAAGGAATCAAAGTTGCGAAATTCACCGTTGCCGCTTTCCGGCTGGGTTGCGTCCATCCAGAAGGCATCGACACCGATCGGAATCAGGTTTTCCATGACTTGACGCCCATAAATATCCCGCGCTTGGGGATTGTAAGCATCATAAAAATTGCTGCCTGGATCCCATTCGTTCACATGCATGTGAGGGAAGATGCCATGAACGGCGGCCAGTTCTTTGGAGTGCTCTCCCTGGTCGTCCAACCTCGGCCAAACCACGGTCATAAAGTGAAAATGGAGCTCGTCATGCAATTGATCGATCATCCGTTTCACGTCGGGATAACGGTCGGTCACGAATTGGTCACTGCCCCAGCCATCCCATCCGTGTGGCGAATTGTTCGGCCGCCAATAATACCAATCCTGGACAATCAGATCGACCGGGAACTGATGAGCACGGAAATTCTTCGCCGCATCCAATATTTCATTCTGGCTAGTGAATCTATCTCTCGAAAACCAAAACCCATAGGCCCAGTGGGGAAAGAGCGGGGCCGCTCCGGTGAGATGACGGTATTCGGCAACGGTGTCGTCGGCGTGGGGACCGGCAAAGACAAAATAGTCGACCGAATCTCCGGCGGACGAGTGCCAGGTCATTTTGTCCTGTGTCAGCTTTAGCTGGCCCCAACTCGGATTCTGCCAGAAAATAGCGTAGCCCTTACTGGAATAGAGAATGGGCATGCGAAACGTCACGGCATAATTTGCCAGTTGAATGTCTGCCGTAGGGGAACGCAATTCCTCTCCCAACACGCCACCACCGTAGAAGTGCTCACCGGGTGAGCGGTCGAAAGAGGCCTCAGGCTGCAATCCATCGCGAGCGGCGTTCTGAGCCGGATCAAAGGACCAAGCCGACTGCTTCAAGAGCAGCTTCCCATCCGGCGCGAAAAATGAAACCAGCCCCGTCTTCTTGTCCACGGAAGCAGAGAGTCGCGCACTCTTCACTTCGACTTTGTCGTTGTCTTCCGTCACGACCCAGGCCGTTGAATCGGGGGGCGAAACGACGGCAACGTTTTCAATACTTTTGTTGGCTGGTACGGTTTTTCCCGGCGCCGCTTCCACTCGAATCGTACCCTCCGACCACGGCTGCAGGCGGATAGTGTTCCGGACGGTCTTCACGGTGATGATCTTTTGTGACGAATCAATTGAAGTTGCAGGCGCCTGCGCCGAAGTTTGATCTTTGACGTCTCCACCGCCAATGTCAATTGAACCGGTATCCAATGCCAGCGGGGCT
>Ga0206932_1143_pt1 | contig 11479 bp, 18 predicted proteins | sample Alteio_BWOrgHeat_18_FD_153244 | JGI IMG/M metagenome (GOLD analysis project Ga0206932, IMG submission 153244) | Enriched cells from forest soil in Barre Woods Harvard Forest LTER site, Petersham, Massachusetts, United States -... | ecosystem: Environmental > Terrestrial > Soil > Temperate forest >...
TGGGTAAAATTACCGTAGGGTACCAGGGCTGGTTTGCCGCTATTGGCGATGGTTCGCCCATTAATGTGTGGTGGCATTGGGCGCAGAATCAATCGCAAACGCCTTCGCCCGCTAATATCAGCATAAAAGCATGGCCCGATGTGCGCGATTATACATCTACCTACCCAACAGCTTTTGCAAACCTGGGTAACGGGCAGCCTGCGGCGCTATTCTCTTCCTTTTCAGACCAAACTGTAAATGTCCAGTTTCAATGGATGCAGCAAAATAATATTGATTGCGCAGCATTGCAGCGATTTAATCCAACCGGTTCGGAGGGGCCGGTCCGCGATGCTATTACAGCTAAAGTAAAAACTGCGGCAGAAACATACGGCCGCAAATTTTATATTATGTATGATGTAAGCGGCTGGACCAGTATGCAAACGCAAATAAAAACCGACTGGACCACTAAAATGTCTTTATACACTACATCATCCGCATACGCTAAACAAAACGGAAAACCGGTGGTATGTATCTGGGGATTTGGCTTTAATGATGCTAACCATCCGTTTACCACTGCTGCTTGTTTGGATGTGATCAATTGGTTCAAAGGCCAGGGGGTTTATATTATTGGCGGGGTACCTACACACTGGCTTGCCCAAACCAGCGATTCACAGCCGGGTTTTTTAGGCGTGTATAACGCTTTCAATATGTTATCGCCCTGGATGGTAGGCCGGATTAGTAACGCCGGTGATAGTGATAACTTTTATACTAATATAAATATTGCCGACCAGGCTTACTGCAATGCGAATAATATTGACTATCAGCCTTGCATATTACCCGGCGATCTGTCGGTTCATCAACGGGCCCATGGCGATTTTATGTGGCGGCAATTTTATAATATGACAAGATTGGGCTGCCAGGGTATTTACATATCAATGTTTGACGAATTTAATGAGGGAAATCAAATTGTTAAAACAGCCGAAAGCGCGGCATTTGCCCCGGCGGGGGCGGGGTTTGTTACCCTCGATGAAGATGGCACAGCCTGTTCGTCAGATTATTATATGCGGTTAACAGGCGATGGTGGTAAAATGTTTAAAGGGCTGATACCGCTTACGACAGTGCGCCCAACTTCACCTCATTAAAAATGGTTGATTGGTGAATTGTTATTAGGTTATTAAGTTATTAGGATAGGTAACAACCAATAACTTAATAACTACTTCACGATCTTGTAAATAGTGCCCTTTGTATTTCCCGGCGATGTATCAGGGGTAGTTATCACATATATTTCGCCCGATGGGTCCTCACCCCAGCTGGTTATTTTTAAATTTGCCGGATAATTTTGCAGGGTAACTTTTCCCCGCTGCCATTCTTCACCCGTTTTTTGGAGGTAAAATATCGGCCCTGTCCAATCGGCAAAAAAGTATTTGCCCTTTATTGCGGGCAATTGCTTTCCTTCATAAACATAACCGCCAATAATGCATACACCATCGCGGTGGCCATATTCAGCTATCGGTTTGGTTATCCCGGTAATGTCGCAGTTTAGTTTAGGGTTAAAACAGTGGTTCCCTTCGGCTATGCGCCAGCCGTAATTTGCGCCTTTTTCAATAATATCAACTTCCTCCCAGGTGCTTTCGCCTACATCGCTGGCAAATAACTGCTTTGTGGCCCTGTCGAACGAAAAACGCCAGGCATTACGTATGCCATACGCCCATATTTCGGGCCTGGTGCCGGGTTTATTAACAAATGGATTATCCTTCGGCACGGTATAAGTTGAATCGCTGTTTACATTTATACGTAATATTTTACCAAGCAGGGTATTCATGTTTTGTCCGTTACCTATTGGCCCGTGCTTATCGCCTCCGCCTCCGCCATCACCCATAGAAACATATAAATAACCATCGGGCCCGAATTTGATACAGCCGCCGTTATTTCCCTGTTGCGGACTATCAGAAGTAAATATGATCCGCCCGCTGTTTGGATCGACCGGGGTTGAATTAGCAGATAGGGTATATTCTGCTACAACATCTTTATGATCGGTTTTAAGCACTGTAGGGGGGGCGCAGTAAAATACATATACTTTTCTATCGGTGCTGAACTTCGGGCTTATAGCAAAGCCTAATATGCCGCGTACATCAAAGCCCATGTTAATATTTACCAGTTTACTGTGAATATCCAATACGGGCGCGTCCAATAGCTTGCCCTTTTTTATCAAACGGATCTTCCCGGTTAGTTCAGCCACTAAAATATCGCCATTGGGGGCAAAAGCCATATCAAGGGGTGCCTGCAGGTCGGTAACCACCTGTTGTGCGTTCAGGGTGATAGCCGGGGCCGGATCATCATATTTAGCAGCACGGTTTTTCCGGAACACGTAGGAGGGGAGCAGCAGCATGGCTATTCCTAAACAAGACAGTAATACCAGGACAGGCAACCGCCCGGAAAATAATTTGATGCGCGATAATTTCATTGAGGGTTTAATTAACATTAATGCGAAACAATAATAATCTTTATTTTTTGCAAAAAATGTGCAATAACTGCCGTCCGAATTCTTGTTTTAGAATACACCTTTAGTATAAGATTATATAAGACTGTTAATAAATTGATATATAATGATTTATTTATTAAAACAAAATTACATTCTGTGATAAATGTTACAAACCAATTCAATATCTTGACTTGCCAAATATAATTTTGTTTTCAAGTAATTTTTAATATATATTATTATTAGTCAATTATTTATGAGGTTTATATGTACTAATAGTTGTAGCGATGGTAACTTGCTTTAAAATCCTTTCCCATTTCTGCAAAGCGGGCCGAAACCGTTTTTAAAAACTCTTCGTCGAGCAATTCAAATATGCTGTTAACACCATCGGTCACATCCGCCTCGGCTATTTTATAGCCTTGTTCTAATACGCCCCGTTCTATTTTAACAATAAACTTTTGGTTCATGTAGAATATGGATATTTTAAATTCAGGGTGGGGGAGTTCGGCTATTATTCTCATTGTTAATTAAAATTAATCCTTCTGCTAAATAAAAGATTAAATATGAGATTTAACTTATTTACTTTCAAACCCTCATCACTACATTTGCTGGATGGCAGAAGATCTAACAATTACCACCTCCACCAATAAAGAAGAACAATACCGCTCACTTATGCCCCAAATAGCGGCGCTCGTTAAAGGCGAACCCGACCTGGTTGCCAACCTTGCCAATATATGCGCGGCTTTAAAGGAGCAATTTAAATGGCTTTGGGTGGGGTTTTATTTAGTGAAAGGGGGAGAATTGGTATTAGGCCCGTTCCAGGGGCCGGTAGCCTGTACCCGTATTGCTAAAGGGAAGGGGGTGTGCGGTACTGCCTGGCAGCAGGAAAAAACACTGATCGTACCCGATGTTGATAAATTTCCGGGACATATTGCCTGCAGTTCCGCTTCGCGGTCTGAAATTGTATTGCCTTTGTTTTATGATAATAACGTTGTTGGCGTGTTAGATATTGACAGTGAAAACCCGGCGCAATTTGACGAGGTGGATGCCCGCTGCCTGGAGCAGGTTATAAAACTGGTTAATTTTAATGAGTAAGATATTTTTAATTGCCGGGCTGGGCGCAGACACACGGGTTTATAATAATATTGACCTGCATGAGCATGAAGTAACACCTGTTGACTGGATATTACCGCATAAACATGATGATTTAACTACCTATGCCCAAAGGCTTATAGATCAATATCATATTACCCCAGATTCTGTTGTTATTGGCAATTCTTTAGGTGGCATGGTAGCCATTGAAATGGCCAAGCTGATCCCACTGAGCAAAGTAATTTTAATATCAAGCATTAAAACAATTAACGAGGCGCCGTGGTATTTTGGCTTTTTTCGCAAACTGCCCCTGTATAAATGTGTACCTAAAAAACTGTATAGTTCGTTTGGCGTATTTATGGAATTTTTTTTCGGGGAAATGAATAAGGCCGACCTGCGGCTATTTAAAGACATGCTTAATAAATGTTCACCGGTTTTTTTACGCTGGGCAATGGATGCTTCTTTGCTTTGGAAAAACGAAACCATACCCCCGAATGTTTACCAGATAGTAGGTGACAATGACCTTATATTTTCCTGTAAAAGAATTAAAAATGCCACTGTAATTAAAGGCGGCACCCACATTATGATCTATGATAATGCAAAGCAAATAAATAAAATATTAAAGAAAATTTTGAACGAAAAATGAAGCTGCCCGTATCATTTTACCGGCATAATGATGTGGTTGCCATAAGCCGTGAACTATTGGGCAAATATTTATTCACCTGCATTAACGGTGAACTAACCAGCGGGTACATAGTTGAAACAGAGGCCTATAACGGCATAATTGATAAAGCTTCGCATAGTTTCGGAAACCGCTTAACACCCCGGACTAAAACCATGTTCATGGAAGGCGGCATTGCTTATGTGTATCTATGTTATGGCATACATGAAATGTTTAACATTGTAACATCGGTTGAAGGGCAGCCCCATGCTATTTTGATCCGGGCCATACAACCCACTGAAGGAACGGATATAATGTTAGCGCGACGGAATAAGCGTATTTTAAAGCCTAATATTACCTCCGGGCCCGGGTCTGTTGCGCAAGCATTGGGTATATCGCGTAATATAAATGCTGTAAGCCTGCAAAGCGATATCCTATGGATAGAAGACAGGGGGCTGGTTATACCCGGTGAAAATATAGCAGCCGTGCCAAGGGTAGGGGTAAGCTATGCAGGAGAGGATGCGTTATTGCCCTACCGCTTTTATATAAAGGGCAATGTTTATGTAAGCAAACCTAATAAATAGATCAATCCTGCGCTATGATGATAGTTTGATGCACCCGGTGGTGTTTGCTGATAAGTTTAAAGCGGATAAACAGCAATATAGCCGATACCATTAAACCCAATACCAGGCCGTACCATACGCCGGTAATTCCCCATTTTAAATATATCCCGCCATAATATCCTATGGGCAATCCTACCACCCAATACGCCAAAAAAGTAATTATGGTAGGGATATTAACATCGCCAATACCCCTTAAAATACCGAGGCCAACTACCTGCGTACCATCAAATAACTGGAATATGGCCGCTATGATAAGCAACTGTGATGCAATTAGTATTACCTGGTTATCTGAAGTATACATCCACGGCAATAAATGGTTGCCAAATGTAAACAGGAGCGCTGTTATGCTCATAAATACCAGTACCAAATGATAACTCGCGGTGGTTGATAACCCCAGGCTTTTATGATCTTTTACGCCAAAATAATTACCCGATTTAATTGCCGCAGCGGCCGATATACCGCTCGACATCATATAAGTCATAGAAGCCAGGTTAATGGCAATTTGATGCGCAGCAAGCTGAACAAGCCCGATAGTGCCGATAATAACAGCAGCAGCGCTGAAGGCGCTTGTTTCAAAAGTGTACTGCAAAGCTACGGGCGCACCTATCTTCAATATTTTTATGCTGCGTATACGGTCAATATTCCGCAAAGCAAAACCCTTTAAATATTGTTTAAAGTTTTTCGACCTGAATATATATATGCCCATAACCAAAGCCATTGTGCAACGGTCTATCAACGTACTGTAGCCAACGCCTATAAGACCCATTGGATGAATACCAAAAAGCCCCTTTACAAAGATTATTCCCAAACATATATTCAAAATATTACCCCAAATAGATATCATCATAGCTTGTTTCGTGAACCCCAGGCCCTCGGCAAATTGTTTGAATGTGTTAAATATCATCATCGGGATCACTGATAATGCCAGCAGTATTAAAAATGGCTTTGCCTGTTTTACAACTTCGGGAGATTGATGTAAATTATCAAGAAAAAAAACCGGGCCAAAAGCAACAATTGCAAAAAGCGCTATCCCGCATAAAATATTAATAAATAAACTATTGGAGAGTAACTGGCCGCATTCTGCAAATTCTTTGCGGCCATTATGCTGCGCTATTAAAGGAGTGGAGCCGTATGAAATACCTATGCCAATAATGAGCGGTACCACAAAAATACTGCTTGCTAATGATACCGCAGCTAAACTTACAGTTCCGGCAAAATGGCCAACTATAATAGAATCAGAGGTTTGAACCAGTACATGGCCAAGCTGGGATATCACTACCGGTATGGCCAGCTTTAAGTTATCGCTATAATATGACCTGTATTTGTTATAGAAGGACCTCATTTCAAAAGCGATCAACCGGCGGTATAATATTCTTCTTTTTCGGTAGTATGTATACGTATTACACCCGAAAGTACCATATTTACCAATATGCGCTGTGCCGCGCGACGGCTAACTTTTATTAGTTCACAGTATTCTTTAACTGTAATGCGGCTTGTTTTTTCCAGGTATTCAAGCAATGCTTTTTCTTTAGAAGAATATTCAATAAACACGCCATTTTTATTAGCCGATTGTTTAAGTACATCAACAACTATTTTGCTGGCCAAAATACTTTTGTCTTTTACACGGACATAAACCCACCATTTTCCATCTTCGGCCAAAGCATATTGAGGTTTCACAGCGCTTTCAGCTATATCAACCACTAAAACCAGTTTATCATCTACATAAACCTCTTCAAATATTGGCTCAAGAGCCGGTTTTGTATAAAACTGTGCTGCTTTAGTGATCATATAACGCTCTTCATCTTCAGATTTCACCCCGTTTATTGTTCCGTCGTCGGCTACACCTATCAATAAACGCCCGCCTTTATTGTTTGCAAATGATACCATTGTCCGCGCTATTTTTTCGCAGCTGGTAATTGTTTTTTTAAAGTCAAGAGAAATACCTTCGCCCTCAAAAATCAGCTTTTTAATGTTCATCTTTATTATTATTAACCGGGTAGGGCGTAAATATTTCCATCCACCTTTCAGGGTTGGCTATTTGAGTAAATCCAAATTGAGTATATAATCCCTGTGCATCAGCAGTGGCCAGCGACCAGCGCCTTAACCCTTGCAATCCGGGGTGCCCGGTTATGGTTTGCATTAACCATTTAGACAAACCTTTGCCTCTGTAAGCAGGTAAAATAAACACATCGGCAATATAGGCAAAAGTGGCTTTATCGGTAATGGCCCTTGCAAACCCGACCTGGGTTTTATGATAATAAACACCAAAGCAAAGCGAGTTATTTATAGCCATTTTAAGCCGTTCTGCGGTTATACCTTTTGCCCAATAAGAATCATTGCTTAAATAAGCATAGATCACATCAAAATTCAGCAGGTTTTTATCTGTTGAAATATAAAATCCCTTTTCAAGGAGCACATTGTCATTTATAAACACTTTCATCATCAGTTTCAATAAAATCGAGGTTGCGTATATAAACTTCCACGGTCACAGCTACGCATATTTCGCCATTTTCATTATAAATATCAACCGGGCGAGTTTTTACATACCTGCCGCCGGTATGTAATACGTGTTCAGCTTCAGCTATATCTTCGTCGCTTAAATTGATATTGAACCGCAATTTAGTTAACGCGGGCTTTAGAAACTGTATTTGGGCTGATTTTGACCATGCGATTACGTTATAGCCTTTATTGGTAAGTACCTGGTGAAAAATGATCGGGTAAAAAGGGTCGGCAGCAGAAAAAATTGTGCCGCCAAAAATTGAATTGTTGTAGTTGCGGTTAAAAAAGCTTTTATTGATCTTTACATTTACACCCCGGAAACCTTCATCAAACCGTACCACCCAAATGCGCTGAAAAAAAAGTGGCGGGTAGAAACGCATTATCCACTTCAATAAACTTTCTGATACAACCATAACGTTTAAATATCGAAATTAAAATCTAATACTAAAACATCTCTGTATATTATCCCGATAAATATGTCCCATAATTAACATTATGTTAAGTAATAGGGCATATATATCTTCTAAACAATTTTTTTAACAAAAAAAATGTTCGAGAAAATATCGAACAACATCCCATAGAAAAAGAGACAGGCCCACCCCAAACGCAAACCACGTTGCCCACGCCAGGCGATTCGTCAATTTATTTAACCTCTTTTGGTTCTGATCGTTTGAAACATCAACAGACCTTAACCGAGATGTCTCAAGCTGCTGCTGTTCGACATCGGCGGCGAGGGCTAAAGATTTAGCGTTATAGCCACCCAATTCTGTGAATAAAGTCCCATCAAATGTTATAGCATAGTGCTCTTCAGTCATTGGATATAAATTATAGATATATTTATCATCTTCTAATTATTTCAGTATTCTTTTTAATTCGTCTCTTGAAATAACATTAACACCATACATAGTATCACCATTAAATTCTTTATATAAATCATCAAGACTTATTTGGTTTTTGTCTTTAAAGACATTTAGAATAAGATCAAGTATTTGAATTGGTGAAGATTTTTCCATGCTTCAAATGTAAATAAATACTGTTTCATAAAAATTACATTTCATTTATCGAATTTTTATATATTTTAGCTTCAATTATTTTTATTGAGTTAACTTTTTGTACTAACATCGGGTTGCTGTTCTAAAACTACCAGAATTAAACAGTATGCAACTGATACAAGTGCGCCAATATGGTGCGGCTATATCTTTTGCATACACCGGCCCTGGTAGGCCCTGAACAGCGGAAGATAATAATAGCCGCATCGTTTTTTACACACATTTTATTAGGTTCAAAATTACCAGACAATGAAAAAGAAACTTTTCACTTTCGTTCCATTAGGCATAGCCATGCTATGTATAATCACTAATCCATCAGTAAAAGACTTTAAAGACTATTTAGGTGAAAACACCTATTCGGGATTGCATCGAACGGCAAACTTATTTTTTTTAAGTACCTATAAATTTGGAGGTAAAAAATATATAGGGTTTTTAGGTAATTTCTTTTGGAACAAACCTAATTCAACTATAATTTATGTACAAGCACCTGCCGAATATAAAGATAGCGCAAATGTTAAAATGGACACATCTGCTGATTATCATTCAGACCCTTACAAAGAATTTGGTGGACATATTGTTAAAAGTAAGTAAATTAGTGTTATGGAAGAATTAGACGAAATTCAAAGACAGGTAGTTAATTATTGGCGCAATGTAGAGGATAATATTCTTTACCATGTTAAATATGAACCCAAGTACCCTGTTGTGGGTGATACTTATATTTTTGTGGTTAATTCTCTTATACCCAATGAACCTATAAAAGAAGTTGGGGTGTTTCAATTAAAGAGTATAATAAAGAAAGATACATTGATCTTATTAAATCAAAATGGAGAGGAATTTATATATAAATTTTCTTCCCGTCAATAAATGTCATAGTTTGAGGACCATCGAGTAAATCAATTAAATCTTTGGTTTTCTCAAACATTATTCTTAATTCATCCGATTTTTCTTGATCTATGCCGTGTTGTAGCAACGCAGCATCCATTAAATACTGGCAATATCTTTCCAACTCTTTTTTAGAGGTTAATGGTATACCATCATTAACACGTTTCATTGCTATATCCAACGTTAAATCATCAAACGGAATGTAAGCGTGTAAGTCAAATTGTTCAGAAGGTATAGGTACCAGTAATAGGGTGTATATCCCATCAGAACAATTAAAGTATAATTGATTTTTTAGAAATGGGATTGTTTATGCCATGTCACTAAACACTAAACATCAAAAATTCCATTCAAAAGATCATCAAGATTCATTTCTGAATGGCGAAATAGACGTGCCCGAAGCAAATCCAATTCCGTACTTACCTGATGATTCAAACTGGCTAAAGCAACTTGATATTCGTCGTCATTTTTTGTCAAGTAATGTAAAATCATTCGATTCATTACTCTTTGATTTGCAGCAGCATCCAACGAAAGTTCAATAATGGCCCGGAGTGCTCCTTCCTTTGATATTTTCATGTTTTACTTTTTATATAAACCTACAAATTAAAATGAAATACACTATAAACCAATTTCGCAAGCAGTATCCAAACGACGATGTTTGTTTGGATAAAATATTTGAATTGCGGTATACCAAAGTGCCGTGTTGTCCCCAATGTTCGCAGGAAACAACGTTTAAGCGGGTAAAAGACCGCAGATCATACGTATGTAGTGATAAAGACTGCCAGTACCAGTTATACCCTACTGCCGGAACGGTATTTGAAAAGACACGCACTTCTCTTGTAGACTGGTTTTATGTTATCTATCTTATGACAAGTACGCGCAACGGAGTAAGCGCAAAAGAGATACAAAGGCAGTTAGGAGTTACTTATAAGTGTGCATGGCGTATGGGCCACCAGGTACGCAAATTAATGGCCAACGGCACAGATTTACTAAGCGGTGTGGTTGAAGTTGATGAGGCTTACATTGGCGGGATGATAAAGAACAAGCATTTAAGCAAACAGCGGCAGATACAAGCCACAGGGCGCGGTAAAGATAAAAAGCCAGTTGTTACAATGGTACAGCGTAACGGCGAAGTACGGACGTTCGTAGTTGATAGTGTAGGTTCCGGCAGTATGTATGATATAATAACTAAAAATGTAGAAAAAGGCTCCCGATTAATAACGGACGGATTTAACTCTTATAAATGGGTAGGTATGCAATATCAACACGAGCCAGTTAAACATGAAGATAATTATCTCACTACTGGAGATAAACACACCAATAGCGTAGAAGGATTTTTCAGCCATTTAAAGCGCACGATCCGCGGTACACACATACACGTTGGCCCACAGCACTTACAGAAGTATGCTGATGAATGTTCTTTTAAATATACCCATAGGAATAAAGGGCAAATGATGTTTCATATTATTTTGGAAAGGGCTGTATCGTGAATAAATTTTACCCTAAATATCCAATCGTATTGATTGAATGGCAGGACGCCGCTACTATAAAAGAAAATTGGCATGAAGTTAAAAAGGATATAAAAGAAGCCTCTACTTGTATATCGGTTGGATATATGGTAGCTAAAAACAAATCAGTCATTACCCTATATGCTCATATAGCATTAGAGGATGAATGGTCAATGGAATGCGGGAAAGGAAATATGATTATTCCGGTAAAAATGATAAAGTCTATTAAGATTTTAACTTCTTCTTGAGTTTATTTATTTCCGCCTTTTGGCCTAATATTTTTCCGGCCATTTCTTTAATCAACTTGGGAGATTTTTTATCTTCAAGTTTCTTACCGGCATCGTGTTCTGATTTTGTTACTTTTTTTGCCATAATTATTTCTCTTTGGGTGTCTTTACCGCCAGACCCAATACTTTCATAAAATCCTCTTTGTGGTTGGGATTGGGTATGTCTTTTGGTTTTTTCTTAGTCTCTTTTTTATTGCTCATGGTGTAAAGTTATAAAATAATTGTATTTATGTCAAAATCCTGTTACATTTATTATAATTATAAGCCGCTCTCCAATAATAGAATTTGTACTTGCCGATACCATTAGCAAAGATAGACACGAGTACGTCAATTATAGCGCAACCATGTCATTTGCTTTTTGGTTTAGACGAACCTTTGGGAAGCAGTGGCGTTGGTTGCGCTTATTTTGTAATATACAATTAA
>Ga0206932_1144_pt1 | contig 11392 bp, 7 predicted proteins | sample Alteio_BWOrgHeat_18_FD_153244 | JGI IMG/M metagenome (GOLD analysis project Ga0206932, IMG submission 153244) | Enriched cells from forest soil in Barre Woods Harvard Forest LTER site, Petersham, Massachusetts, United States -... | ecosystem: Environmental > Terrestrial > Soil > Temperate forest > O...
AGCAAAGTCTTACCTTTAGATTAGTCTGGTCAAGGCTACGAAATGTTAATGTTTGTTAATTTTTATACAAGTATATTGATAGTCAGTATATTTATATAACTATAAACCGCTATAACCTTTTGTTGCCATGAAAAAATTCTCACTATCTAAATTACTGCCTGTATTTTTATTGGTCTTTATTTTCTTTACGGCTAATGCCCAAAAACTCCCTGCTGTGCAGCAAATCAGCCTGCGCGCACCGGCTGAAATACAAGTTGATGGCAAGGCAACCGAGTGGAACAATCGGTTCCAGGCTTATAACGATAGCACTCATTTTTACTATACCATAGCCAATGATGATAAAAATTTGTATCTCACGGTACAGGCATCCGATCCTGCGATAATCAATATGATTGTGTGGGGTGGCATCACCCTCAGCATTAACAAGGCAGGAAAAAAAGATTTTGAAGAAGCTGCAACTATTACTTACCCTGATCTAAAAGACGCTAATTACCCTGCACTTGCAAAGAACGACCCTAAACTTTTAAAGGAAATGGCGACGGTTGTAAATTTTAGCGACAAAAAAGCACGGCCTGATTCATTGGCAATGGCTGGTAACAGCCTGTTAACTGCCCGGTCAAAATTCATTTGGGTTAACGGCATAAGGCGTTTGGCTGAGCTTACATCAGTAAATAACCAGAAGGGTATTAAAGCAGTTTCCATGTTTGATAATAAAATGGTTTATATTTATGAGCTGGCTGTTGACCTATCGCTGTTAGGTCTCAATGCGGCTAAACCTGAAAAATTTGCTTATAATATTGCAGAGGGGATACCTCATCAGATACTAATGGGAAAAATTATTGGAAACATTTTCCTGTCCGCCTCCCGGGGACCTATATACGCAAGTTTTACCCCGTCTCACCGTCCCCCAAGTCCGGACAACCCGCATGGATATGAACCGGCTGATTTTTGGGGAGAATATACGCTGGCGAAGTAGGAGAAAGCTTTACGCGGGAACATCTGGTCATATTATTAAACCACCACTTCTATTCCCAGCGGTAAGCTAAAACACAACTGGGTACCAACACCTAAGCTGCTTTTAACCCATATAGTACCTTTGTTTTTTTCTATAAGGTCCTTGCAAAACAGCAGGCCCATGCCTGTACCGCTTTCATTTTCTGTGCCTACCGTACTGTTTACCCTGTTTTTAAATAAATTATCAAGGTATTCCTCAGTCATTCCAATCCCGTGGTCTTTTAAACAGAATATAACCCTTTCGTCGTCCTCAACCCGGGCTGATATTTCAATAATACTGTCGCGGTTAGAGAATTTGATGGCATTGGTTAAAAAATTATGGATCACTATCCTTACCGAATTTGGGTCGGCCAATGCTATCGCATCGGGCGCTATTTTAACGTTTACCTTTATATTTTTTTGCAGCAGCTTGTCATCCATGTGTGTTAACTCGCGGCTAACCACGTTATTTATATGAAAATTTTTAACGTTTTTTTCGCTATGGTCAACCTGGCTGTTTATCCAAAATAATAAGGTATCTAAAAAGTCGGACGTATGCTCAAGGGTATTAAATACCCGCGGCGTCATTTCAATAAATTCTTCGCGGGTAATGCTGGCATCTATCATTAAGGTAAACAGCCCCCTTAGGGTACTTATAGGAGCCCTAAGGTCGTGGGCCAATACGCCTATCAGCCTGTCCTTTAATAAATTAAGCTCATTTAGTTTAGTTGCCTGGCTGTTCAGGTCTTCCTGTTGCGATAGTACCTCTACGTTCTTTTCTGCTAACAAGGCATTAATTTTTTGCTGTTTACGCTTTCCTCTGTAATATACCACAACCAGCACAGCCATAATACCTATAATAATGGCATAAACCTGGTTTTCGCTTTCCTGGCGCTGAATTTTTTGCTGATAAATATTTTCCTTTAAATTCTGTTTATCTGCAAGTTCTTTCTTCGTTTTTTCAAAATCGATCTCCAGGTTATAGAGCATTACTTTATGAATGCTTTCATTCTTGTCTATGCTGTCTCTTAAAGCTACGTATAACTTATGCTGGTTATAGGCCTCTTCAAACTGTTTCAGCCCGGCCAATGCCTTGCTAACCTGTAAAGTAGCATCGGCCTTTACGCTCAGACTCCCTAAATTATTGCCGGTATGTTGGGCCTTAACAGCATAATTATAGGCACGTTTATAATCTTTTTCAAGGTTATAAACCAGGGCCAGCCCCACATAGGCATTGGCCTTGTTATATTTAATTTTGTTTTGCTTAGCCGATAACAGGGAAAGGTTAAGGTAATGAATAGCCGAATCGATACGGTTGGTATAATAATAATACAACCCGAAGTCAAAATCAACCAGGCTTATGCCATCCTGGTCGCCTAACTGATGGAAAAGTACCGATGCGGTATTTAAATAGCCAATAGACTGCTTATATTTTTTTTGGGCAATTAATGTTTCGCCTATATTTTGAGTTGCTACACTGATGCCTTGCTTGTCATCTAATTTTTTCCAAAGACGATACGCGCGGTTATAATAATCCAATGCTTTTGGGTAAAGCTCTAATTCCTGCATAACAACGCCAATATTGCTGTATTTATCTGCCGCTGCTAGGTCATTCTTATGTTTAATATTAATTATAAGCGATTTGAAATAGCAATCCAATGATTTTGAAAACTCGCCCTTATTATCATAAGTAACGCCCATCATGTTATAACATTCGGCTTCATCAACCTCATTATGTGTTTTTAGAATTAAAGCGAGCGCCTTATTAAACAGGCTGATGGCATTATCATAGTTGCCTAAATAATCCTGTATGCGGCCTAAGCCGATATAGCTTGTGCTAATGCCGTGGCTGTTATGTAGCTGCAGATATATATTTAAGGCGGCAGTATAATTTTTTGCAGATTCACTATAATCGCACCTGAATGTGTTAACAGAGGCCAATTGTACGTTACCATCGGCAATACCCAAAGGGTAATTTATTTTTTTTGATAATTTAATTTCAAGCTTGCCATAGTATAGGGTACTATCGGGAAAAGATTCAAAATATCCTTCGGCCAGTTTGTCAATGCGGCCTATGGTGAGCGTATCGGGTGGTTTCGTGGTGTTTTTTAGCGCATTAATGATCAACCTTTTCAGGCTGTCATTGCTATCGTTTGGCAGTTTTGCAAACAGGTTAAGGCTAATCAGATTGCAAAAAATAAAAAATAAAACGCAAAAATGTTTCAACCCGTATCAGTCAATTAGTTAATTTTAAATAAAAGTATAATTTATTATTTAAAAACGTATTACACAATAATTAACAATAATTTTATATGAAAATGTCTGCGTAATATTTAATCGGGCCTGGATGTTATTTTGTTAAGATTGTTATGAATGCTATCTGGTCACAAATTGTTACCGCATACATTTAAGGTAACTCATCATCACAAATTGTGATGATTGAGAAAACAGTCAAAGAAAATGGAACGAAAGAGAAAGAATAGTTTTAAGAAATAGTAATTTAAGGATACAGCTAACGTATAAGTAGCCCCATTATACTCCCCCTTTAGGGGGTTGGGAGGCTAACAAATTTTTCCAGCTCACTAACTCCCCAATTATCTTATCCAAATCGCCGGCAGCTACACGTTCCTGCTGCATAGTATCTCGGTGGCGTATAGTTACAGTATTGTCTTCTAACGTTTGATGGTCCACAGTGATGCAAAACGGTGTGCCAATGGCGTCCTGGCGGCGGTAGCGTTTGCCAATAGCGTCCTTTTCTTCGTATTGCAGGTTAAAATCCACTTTTAATTTATCCATGATCTCCCGCGCCTTTTCGGGCAGCCCGTCTTTTTTAATCAGTGGGAAAATGGCTGCTTTTACAGGGGCAAGGCAGGGGTGCAGGCGCAATACGGTACGGCTATCCTGCTTTTCATCGGTGCTCAGGTCTTCTTCGTCAAAAGCATTGATCATGGTCAGCAAAAACATACGGTCTAAACCTATGGATGTTTCAATTACGTAGGGAATATAGTTGCCATAAGGTTTGCCGTCGGCATCCAGCTCGGGATCGAAATACTGCATTTTTTTGCCCGAGAATTTTTGATGCTGGCTCAAATCAAAATCGGTGCGGCTATGTATGCCCTCCACCTCTTTAAACCCGAATGGGAAATCAAATTCTATATCAACGGCAGCATTGGCATAATGCGCCAGCTTTACATGGTCGTGATAGCGGTATTTGGCCGCATCGGTGCCCAAAGCCAGGTGCCATTGCAGGCGGGTTTCTTTCCATTTTTTATACCACTCCATTTCGGTACCGGGGCGCACAAAAAACTGCATTTCCATCTGTTCAAACTCGCGCATGCGGATGATGAACTGGCGCGCAATAACCTCGTTACGGAAAGCCTTGCCAATTTGGGCAATACCAAACGGAATTTTCATCCTGCCCGATTTTTGTACGTTCAAATAATTTACAAATATGCCCTGCGCGGTTTCTGGGCGCAAATAGATCAGGTCGGCATCATCAGCTATGGCGCCCATCTGGGTGCTGAACATTAGGTTAAACTGGCGCACGTCTGTCCAGTTGCGGGTGCCGCTTACAGGGTCGGCAATTTCATGTTCTATTATTAGCTCTTTAAGGCGCGGCAGGTCCTCATTTTTCAGTGCCTCATCCATTGCTATCTGCAATGCTTCGGCTTTATCGGTTTTACCATCTTTATCGTAGTGTGCTATTTTATCTTCCAGCAACTGATCAGCCCGGTAACGTTTATTCGAGTCTTTATTATCTATCATCGGGTCGCTGAAACCATCAACATGGCCGCTCGCCTTCCATATTTTTGGGTGCATAAATATGGCCGAGTCAATACCAACAATATTTTCGTGCATTTGCACCATGGCTTTCCACCAATAGGTTTTGAGGTTGTTTTTAAGTTCGGAGCCAAACTGGCCATAATCATAAACGGCGCTTAAGCCATCGTATATTTCGCTGCTCGGGAAAACAAAGCCATACTCTTTGGCGTGGGCGATAACATTTTTAAAAAGTTCGTCGGTATTCTTGCTCATAGTAGGGGCAAATATATACAAGCCCCCTCTAAATCTCCCCCGGTTGGGGAGACTTTTTTTTAGCACCCTCAAAACGTGCATGTCGGCAGACAGGTCTCCCGATAGAAAAGACTTTTTTTGGATGGGCTTTCTACCTGGTCACAGATAATAATAAGACCGATGCCTTTCACAATAATGTGTAATAAAAAAATCAATTCCTGAAAATTATTAAATTAAACGAACTTTGCCGCCTTAATTGCGTTTGTTTTAATAAACAATAATATGCTTAAAACTTTACCTTTTTTTACGCTGCTGCTACTCATTAATGTTATGGCGAAGGCACAGTCGCCCGCCGATAGTGTAGTTAAACATTCGCCGGTACGCACGTTAACGTACAAGCAATACCAGGCCTATTTAAAGGGTGAGGCCGCTGATGATATGGCGCAGGTTGCCGAAATGAACCATTACCCTATGCCTGATAAAGCGCTTAAATGGAAAAAAGAGCTTGCCCTTAACCCCGAACAAGTACAAAAGATAACCGAAATTAAGGTCTATATGCACAGGCGCCGGTTACAAATAGGAGGGTCTGTGATCGCTACTGAAAAAATGCTCGACAGCCTTTTCCGTTATCATAAAATGGATGATGGCAACCTGATATTTTACACTAACCGCTATGGTTTGTACCAGGGCGAATTAAAAAACGCCATATTGCAAGCCTGCCTGGCCACCCAACAAGCGCTAACACCGCAACAAATTGATAAACTGGCATTATTGCAGAAAACTGATTGACAAATATGCCGTTAGATTTATTTAATTTAGCGGCCTCATTAGCTGGTATGAAGATTACATTTGATTTTGAAAAGCCATTGGCCGACCTGCTTCAGCAGATTGAAAAGGTGAAGAGTGTTGAAGACAAAAATAAACTGGATATGTCGGCGACCGTAATTGAACTGGAGAAAAAACTGGAAGCTGTCAAACAGGAAGTATATAGTAACCTCACCGGCTGGCAAAAGGTACAGATATCGCGCCACCCCGAAAGGCCCTATACCTTACAATACCTGGAGCTGATGTGTGATGATTTTATTGAACTGCATGGCGACCGTACCGTTGGCGACGATAAAGCTATAATAGGCGGTTTCGGCACTTTAAATGGCCAAACCGTTATGTTTATAGGCCACCAGAAAGGGCGCAACACCAAGGAGCGCCAGTACCGCAATTTTGGTATGGCCAACCCCGAAGGTTACCGCAAAGCGCTGCGGTTGATGAAACTGGCCGAAAAATTCAATAAACCGGTTGTTACCCTGATAGATACACCCGGCGCATTTCCCGGGCTTGAAGCGGAAGAACGGGGGCAAGGGGAAGCCATAGCCCGCAACCTGCTCGAAATGTCGGTTTTAAAAGTACCTGTTATTTGTGTTATTATTGGCGAAGGTGCCTCAGGAGGTGCGCTGGGCATAGGTATTGGCGACAGGGTATTAATGCTTGATAATTCGTGGTACTCGGTTATTTCCCCCGAAAATTGTTCAACCATATTATTTAAAACCTGGGAACATAAGGAACGGGCGGCCGAAATGCTGAAGCTGACCTCGACCGAAATGCTCAAAAATAAACTGATAGACGGTGTTATTAAAGAACCCCTCGGCGGCGCCCACCAGGACCCGGTAGCAATGGCTGCAACGTTAAAAAAACAACTGCTCAAAGAGCTTAAAGCACTAACCAGCCGCAATATTGACGAACTGGTTACCGAACGTATCAATAAGTTCTGTTCGATGGGTGTTGTTGTGGATGATTAATCATATTGCACCATGGTTGCTAACATATACCGGCTTTTAAAAAGGATAAAACTTCCTTTTTAGTATTCAGAATATATTTATCTTGTATATGTTCTTCTCCCTTCAATTATAGTGTCAATAGCCACAATCAGGCAAATTATGCGGATGTTAAACTTTGTTAATTTTTTGACAGTCAGCGGGTAATGTTGTAAGATTGCTCGTTCTATTGTCAATCAAACTAATGAAAAAAATAACCTTATCACTCCTTTTTGCCTTTACATTTGTTTTGGCAAACGCACAAAATAAACAACAGATCATTGTTAATGAAACAGCCTTTACAAGGCTGTATGGATATGTGCGCTACTTTTATCCCGGCGATGAAGCGGCATCTATAAATTGGGAACTTTTTGCCACGTATGGTGCAAAAAAGGTAGCCAACTGTACCAACCATCAATCATTAAAACAAGCATTAACAGACTTATTTAAACCCATTGCGCCAACATTACAACTGGCCGATAGCAATGAAAGCGTCGCCTTTAATAAACAGTCACTTATTCCGCCCTCACTTAATGGTTATAAAACCATAGCATGGCAACATGTAGGGGTAAACGCGCGGGCGCTAAATTACAAAGAAAGTCCTTTTCAAAGTGCGCGTACTAACCGTAAGATATATATTGATCCGTATAATCAAAAGTTTGGATCATTTACAAATGACATGGATATAACAGCCTACCGAAATAAAGAATTTATTTTGACCGGAAGGGCTAAAATGTTTAGCGGGACAGGTAAGGGACATTTGTTAGTGAGAGTCATCACACCAAAGAATGGTTCAGGCTTTTATAGTAATATGCAGGAAAATCCAATTATATCAACCGATTGGAAAAATTTTGAAATTAAGGGCAGAATAGATTCAAACGCGCAACAATTACGGATTGGAGCATTTTTAAGCGGAACCGGTGAGTTTTCGATAGATGATCTAAGCGTTTCTGTAAAAGAGGGGAGTAGTTGGACAAATATATATGTAAATAATTTTAATAAGGAAAAAACAGGTACAACCACCCGGGCTACTTTAGGCGACAAATCAGTCATAAAGGAGTCTAAAGATTTTATTTACAATATAATTGAGAATCCGAAAAAACCAGGAGAAAAATGGCTGTCTATTAAAAGTACCGCAAAAACGGAAGAAGAACACAAAACTTTTTTTAAGACTTACCCAAAAGTTGGCGAATATGTTACCAAATATATTGGCAGTGGGTTAAAAATAGTGATGCCTATGGCGCTTTATGGTGATGAGCAGCATACTTATCCATCGGCAGACAGCAGTGCGTTTTTAAAATTAAGGACCGATCTGAATGACCTTTCGGTTACTGCCGTTACAGCTGATAGCTTAGCTACCCGCTTTGCCGACCTAGTCATTACATGGAACGTATTTCAACACTTTTTTCCCTATTTTGATGTCGGCCAAACAAACTGGTCGCACGATTTAGGTAATGCATTTAGCAATGCCCTGGTTGATAAGGATAGCTATGATTTTAAAAGAACATTGCAAAAACTGACGGCCACGCTAAAAGATGAACATATTGAGGTGTCATGGCTTAAAGATAAAAAAGCCTTTTTTCCGCCAATTACCTGGGAGTGGATAGAAAGCAAACTGGTAGTTACCAAGGTGCTTAAAAAATCAGTACCGTTGGCGCCCGGGGATATTATAACCGCTATTGATGATGAAAGCCCTGATAGCTATTTTAAAAATATAGAACAATACATTGCTGCAGCTACTCCTGGCGGATTAGTAGACCAGGCGCAAACACAAAGTTTATTGGGAACTAAGGGAAGTGCTTTGCATTTATCATTTTTAAATCATGATAATGTGCCGGGTAGGGCCAGGCTCGTTAGAAATTTAACTTATAACGACCATTATAACGCACTAAGCCTAACCGATAGCATTAATAGCATTAAACGCATAGATCAAAATATAATGTACATTAATATTGGCGTGGCCGATATGAAAGCCATTAATAAGGCCCTGCCCGAATTACAGAAATGCAAGGCAATTATCTGCGACCTGCGTAATGATATGATAGATAATGATAACAACCATTTTATTGAATACTTGCTAACTAAAAAGGATACCGCTAAACATTGGGGGCAAACCGCTCATATTATATATCCCGACCAGGAACGGATAGCCGGGTACGAAACCGATGGCTTTGACCTGGTACCGGCAAAGCCACATATAAACGCCAAAATAATATTTCTGGTAGATGGCAGCGACTATAGCTGGGCAGAAAGCTATATGAGCATTATAGCGCACTATAAACTGGCTACTATAATAGGGCAACCTACGGCCGGTACTAATGGCGACGTTAATGAGCTGTCATTACCCGGCGGCTATAAAGTTTCCTTTTCAGGCTTAAAAATAACCCAGTTAAATGGCTCACCGCACCAGGGTGTTGGCACCAAACCCGATATTTATGTTACAAAAACAATTAAAGGCGTACGTGACGGCAAGGACGAATTTTTAGAAAAAGCAATTGAGGTTGCGATGGCCGCCGTCCAATAACTGTCAAAATTTTTATTGTGAACCTTAATATTATTGCACTAACCTCACCCCAAATTCAACCGAAAGTAACCAAACTAACCCGATGTTTTAGCGCAGAGAGGTAGCATTTAGCAGATTTTAATACAATTTAAAGCATATAAATGCTGTAATACTTTTTAAGATTTAGATTTTTGAAGTTGAAAATTTCGTCTTATATTTGCATTCCTTTTTGGAACAGATGTTTTGAAGCGGAAGATTGCCTGATAGTATAATGGTAGTACGACGGTTTTTGGTACCGTTTGTCTAGGTTCGAATCCTGGTCGGGCAACATAAGTATTTCGGATTTTGAATTTTTTATTTCGGATTTACGTCTGGCGGAAAATTTAAATCCGAATTGTTTTTTATAAGGTTTGGATAGATCGAATTAAAATCCGAAATAAGAAAATGCCTCTTCAATTTAATACGGTTAAGTTATTTGCAGGCTCCGGTTCAACAGAATTGGCAAAGAGAATTGCTGAGGCTTATGGAAACGAATTGGGCGCCTATGTGCTTTCGCGTTTTAGTGATGGCGAATTTCAGCCACATTTTGATGAATCTGTGCGTGGTTGTGATGTATTCCTGATACAGTCTACCCATCAGCCAACAGATAATTTAATGGAACTGTTAATGATGATCGATGCCGCGCGCCGTGCATCAGCACATTATGTAAGTGCTGTTATTCCATATTTTGGGTTAGCCAGGCAAGACCGGAAAGATAAGCCCCGTGTGGCCATTGGTTCAAAACTGGTTGCTAATTTATTGGTTGCAGCAGGTATAGACAGAATAATGACCATGGACCTGCACGCCGCGCAGATACAAGGATTTTTTGATATCCCGGTTGACCATTTGGATGCATCTATCATTTTTGTGCCGTATATAAAAAGCCTGGGGTTGGCAAATTTAACTATTGCCTCACCTGATATGGGCGGATCATACCGTGCACGCGGATTTGCTAAGTTTTTTAATGCCGAAGTAGTAATTTGCGATAAGCGCCGTAAACGCGCCAACGAAATTGAATCAATGACGCTGATTGGCGATGTTACCGACCAGGATATTGTGCTGATTGATGATATATGCGATACCGCCGGTACACTGGCAAAAGCAGCCGCATTAATTATGGAGCGTGGCGCACGTAGTGTACGTGCAGTTTGTACACACCCGGTTCTTTCAGGCAAGGCTTACGAAATAATTGAAAGTTCGGCCCTAACTGAACTGATAGTTACTGATACCATTCCGCTGAAACGCGAAAGCGCTAAGATAAGAGTATTATCAACTGCCGATTTGTTCGCCAAAGCTATAAGCAATGTGAATGAGCACGGCTCTATCAGCCAGTTGTTTAAGGTGGATTGAGCGTGGGTGATGGTTCATAGATCATGGTTAATAGTTTGCCATGTTGCTGTGAAAGTAATTAGAATAAAGACTTATGGGTAATAGATACTATGAACAATGATCTATGAACCATGAACTAAACATAAATAAATAAAAACAAATGAAATCAATTGCTATTAGCGGTTCTCCAAGAGAGAACGTAGGGAAAAGAGACGCTAAAGAACTGCGTTACCAGAGCCTGGTGCCTGCAGTGCTTTACGGTGGGCCAACCCAAACCCACTTTTCAGTGTCCGCAGCTGATTTGAAGCCCGTAGTTTATACTCCGGTGGTTCATTTCATCGACTTAGACATTGCTGGTGTAAAATCACAGGCTATTATTAAAGATCTGCAGTTCCATCCATTAACAGAGCAGATACTGCATGTTGACTTTTTATTACTGGATCAAAAAAAGCCTATTACTATCGAGATCCCTGTACGTTTAACAGGAACTTCACCGGGCGTAAAAACAGGTGGTAAACTGGTGCAAAAATTACGTAAACTGCGTATAAAAGCATTACCTAAAGATCATTTAGACTTTATTGATGTAAGCATTGAAAGTTTAGAAGTAGGTAAGTCTGTAAAGGTTTCTGATTTGAAAGAAGGCAACTATGTTATTACCAATTCAAAAGAAGATACCATCGTATCGGTAACAACTTCGCGCGCGTTA
>Ga0206932_1145_pt1 | contig 11390 bp, 5 predicted proteins | sample Alteio_BWOrgHeat_18_FD_153244 | JGI IMG/M metagenome (GOLD analysis project Ga0206932, IMG submission 153244) | Enriched cells from forest soil in Barre Woods Harvard Forest LTER site, Petersham, Massachusetts, United States -... | ecosystem: Environmental > Terrestrial > Soil > Temperate forest > O...
AAGGACGAAACCGGGCAAACCATAATCGGGGCTTTAGTTACACTGAAATCAAAAGTAGATACCTTAAGAACAGCAACTAATGAGGATGGGGTATTCATCTTTAAAAATGTTAAGTACAACGTATTTAATGTTACGATAGAAAGTATTGGCTACCTTCCTTCCTTAAGGAAATATTCATATGCCGACTTCACGCCAAAATTAGTTTTAGACCCGGTAGTGCTTAAAACCAAAAGCAATGAGCTTAATGAAGTAAAAATTAATGGTACGCCAAGCGTAATCTATAAGACAGACACCGTTGAATACAAGGCAAGCGACTATAAGGTTCATGAAAATGCCACGCTCGATGAATTGCTTAAAAAGATGGAGGGTTTTGAAGTTGGGTCTGACGGGTCGGTAACCCACCAGGGGCAGCAAATAATGAAAGCCAAATTAAATGGGAAAGAGTTTGCAGGCGGCGATGTGGCGCAAGCTATTCAAAACCTGCCGGCTGACATTATTGAAAAAGTACAGGTGGTTGACGATTATGGCGACCTTGCAGCCCGTACAGGTGTTAAAGACGGCGACCCGCAAAAAGTATTGAATGTTACTACCAAGCCCGACCGGTCGGTAGGTACTACAGGCCGTATAATTGGACAGGCCGGTAACGACGACCGTTATAACGCTCAAATATTTGTAGAACATATAAACGCCAACCAGGTAATAGGCGTAATTGGCAACCTGCGTAATACAGTTAATGGTGTTGCATCGGCAGGTGTTCAGGGTGGCGCTACCAATGGCGGCGGAGGCGGTTCGGGTGTTGGCGCGGGTGCAAGGGGCAGCAGCAATCCGGGTACTACACGGTCAGGCGCGCCAACATTTAATTATCGCGACCAATGGAGTAAAAAAATACAGGTTACTTCAAGTTATGCTTATAGTTTTAATAACAACAACTCTATAAACCAAAGTTATGGCCAAACCTATACCAGTTTAGGTACCGGCAAGTTTACCAATAACAATACCAGCGAATCTGACAGGAAGGGCCATACCGTACATTTTGAACTGGCCGATGAAATGGATGCCGCTAACTACTTACAAATTACACCTACATTTAGTTACTCAAATTCAAGCACCGCAAGTAACATATTGAGGGACGAGGTAGATAATTATGTTAATGATTTTCAACACCAGTTAACCAAAGGCACAAGCAGCAGCTTAAGCACTGCAACCAGCTATGGGGTAACCGCCCTTTTTGTGCACGTATTTAAAAAACCAAAAAGAAACTTCTCGGTACAATTATCTTTAAATCAAAATAATACGCAGTCAAACGGAGGTACTAATTATGATTACAAATATTTTGCAGACAGTACACAAAATACTTTGACCAAAGATTCTACATCGAACTTATTAAGCAAAAGGACTAATAATACCACTACTTATGGGGCTACTGCAACTTATTCTGAGCCGATAAACTCGATCGCTTTGATAGAGTTCAGGGCCGATATAAGGCGGGCAAATAACAATGTTACTTCAATAGAAGACTCTGTACTAGCTAACGGCCAGTTAAAGGACCTTACCGCCCTTGACAATATTTATAATTATACAACTACCCAAACACGGGCGTCGATTAATTATCATTATAACGGTACAAAAGTTAACCTTACATTGGGTGCAACTGCCATACCGTATAATTTAACCGGTACTAAGGTTGACGAAAACAACGGCCAGAATGTAGCAACATCACGTAATTTTTTCAGGGTAATACCCGCGTTCAGGTTTGCTTACGCATGGTCGCAAACCGAAAGGTTTACACTAACCTATACCGGCGCCAATCAAGACCCACAATTTAATGAAATACAGCCATTTACGGATAAATCAGACCCTAAAAATATAAAGGTGGGTAATCCTAACCTTAGCCCATCATTTAACAATTCGATTAGCGCGCAATTCAATGATTATATAGCTAATTCTAAATTCAATTTATCATTAGGTGTAAACGCAACCAGTACTGATAATTCAATAACAACTAATACCATACAGTTACGGGTACCGCTAACGGTTAACCCTATCGATCCAAGTAAAAACACTTATGAAAACGTTAATGAAACCAATTATGTTAACCTAAGTGGCGCACAAGCGATAGTGGGCAGATACAGTATTTCAAAACAACTGGATGACCGCAGGTATAACCTTTCTTTAAACGGTAACATTAGCTATACTTATACGCCGGCAATGAGTAATGATAAACTCTATCATAGTACCGACTGGCGGTTTGATGAGCGGTTGGGGCCCCGGATAAACCCTAACGAGAATATTGAAGTAAACCCATTTATTGAATATGATATTGACCGCACGTTCACAACAGCGACAAATAACTCAACAATGATAAAAACAACAAAACTGGAAATTGATGGCAAGATGTATTTCTTTAAAACCTTCCAGATAAATTATATGGCTTCAAAAAACTTTATTACAGGTATTAGTGGCTATAACACCAATCCATTGGTTTTAAACGCGGGTTTTCAAAAGGAATTTCTGCAAAAAAAGAACCTGGTAATAACATTTGATATATTTGATTTACTGCACCAAAACAACTTCATACAACAGGTGGTAACACCCCAGGGCGTAACCAATACTATGTCGAACTCATTGAGCAGGTATTTTCTTGTTGGCGTGAGGCTTAACCTGCAAAAATGGAGCGGTGTGCCAAAACGTAACGGCAGGGTAATGCAGAGAAGAGGCGATGGCAGTTTTATTTATGAATAAAATATAAAACAGTTACCTCTTTACCGAAAATTGATAATAGGATGAGGTGCTATAAGTTTGCCCCGGCTTTAAAGTTGTTGACGGAAAGGAAGGCTGGTTTGGCGAATCGGGATAATGCTGGGTCTCCATCGCGAAGACAGTCCTGAAATCATCCTTCGCGCCGCCTTTAAAAGTGTTTTTACCCTGCATAAAATTCCCGCTGTAAAACTGTAGTCCCGGTTCCTTGGTATACACATCCATCATTATTCCGCTCTTATCGCCAATAACAGTAGCCGCACGCACAAAGTTGCCGGGGGAATGATGAATAAGTACAAAATTATGATCGTAGCCTTTGCCATTTTGCAGCTGCTCATTTTTTTGACCGATTCGTTCGCCAATGGTATGAAGGTTATAACAAAAATCAAATGGCGTACCTGCAACAGCAGCCAATTTACCGGTAGGTATTAAGGTTGAATCGACCGGGGTATATTTATTCGCATATATCCACAAGCTATGATTAAGTACGGTGCCACTCCCCTCTCCATTCAGGTTAAAAAACGCATGATTGGTTAAATTAACTACGGTAGTTTTATCGGTAGTCGCCTCGTAGTCCATGTGCAATTCGTTATTGCTGTTCAAACTATAGGTGACCTTAACATTCAGGTTCCCGGGAAAGCCCCCTTCCCCATCTTTTGACAGATAGCTCAATTGCAAAGTGCTGTCATTTGGTTGAACTGCATCAAAAACAACATATTGAAACCCGGCCTTACCGCCATGCAATGTATTGGGTCCATTATTAATGGTGAGGGTAACGGGTTTGCCATCCAGCATAAATTTGCCTTTGGAAATGCGGTTTCCATAGCGGCCAATGGTCGCGCCAAAATAGGGCTCGGTAGAATTTTTATAATCGGCAAGACTTTTAAAACCAACTACAACATCCGTGAGTTTGTCATTTTTATCAGGAACAAGCAGGCTTATCAATCTGCCGCCATAATTTGTAAATGCGGCTTGCAGATGGTTTTTATTCTTAAGGATATAAAGTCCGGTTTTTTTACCCTTTATCGTCGTATCAAATGCCGATTGGGAAATGGTATCCGTTTTACTATTATCAGCAACGGGTTTCTTTTTTGAGTAGTTGCAGGCTATCAGTAAGATCAAACAACAAGGCAACAGGCCGGTGATCAATTTTAATTTCATGACTTTAGATATAATATGAATAATTACTTACCATTAGCCACTATTGTATTATTTGCAACCCTGCTTTCTACAACCTTGCCGATATAAATGCCGCGCCCCGTATTGTATTGAGCTACGTTATTGCTAATTATTATATTTTTAAAACTATCCAGCAAAGTATCGAATTTAATACCGTTCTCATCATTTCCCTCGGTTAAGTTCCCTGTTACTTTTACGTTATTGCTTTCTGTACATCTTATGCCCGACAATTTATTGCGGGCAGCTTCGTTGTTGCTGATGGTAACATCATTGCAAAAAGACACATCAATACCACTGCCGAATGTAGAAGTATCAAAACGGCTTCCGGTTACATCAATATTGCCTGAATGGGTTAAATGCAGGTTATGCAGCAATCCGCCGCCGGGTATAACGTTGGCGCCATTATCGTTAAAGCTACAGTCCTTAACTACTACTTGTTGCCCTCCCCTTACAGATACGCCGTTCTTGGTGCAGTTTTGCACCGTTAAGTGCTCGAAACGGATATTGTGCATCTGGTTGTCCCTATCGGCCTGGAACTCTATTCCTGCCCGTGGCGGCGCACTCATATAAGAACGGTTCCTGCGACTGGCATTCGGGTCAAACTCAACGCCGGTTATCAGCCCGCCTTCCAGCACAAAATCGCGAAGGGTAACATCGTGCATATCTTTGTCTAAATTCTCAATGGTTTTTCCGCTTATTTTCGGCGACAGCATTAATACACTTTCCCTGCCTTCACCTGATAAGGTTACACCACTTGGTATGCGCAATGTTGCACGCAGGGTATGTATTCCTTTTGCCAAAACCACCCATTTGCTTTTGTTTACACTGGCATTAAGGGCGGCTTGTACCGAGTCTCCGGGGGCAACAATTATAGCTCCGGCGGGTGGCTGAACAGTAACGGTATTTAATGCGCCTGCTTGCAGTATTACGTTATCAGGCACTTTTAGTACGATTAAATGATGTGGCATTATCGTTTTTGCAGGGGCCCTTACGCTGGTTAACAAAGAAAATGAAGTTTTTGGCCTGGTTTTTTCGTTAATAACGCGGGCCGTATAGGGCATTTCTATTCCTTTGGTTTGATAATGCTGATAAATAGCCTCATAGATATCCCTGAAATTCTGTCCGCGTTCCCTGACTGATATTATTCCATAAACAGGCACATCCTCCCCTAACATATATTTGGAGGTGTACTCATAGGCCAAAGCCAAACGATTACCTGCCGCGCCGTAGAAATCCAGCCCTTGCGTCCAGGCTATTTGGGCGGCTTTTTCAAACTCACCGATGCCTAATTGAACATGGCCCCAATCGCGCAAGGTTTCCTGTATCTGCCCGCTTGGGTACACGTATTTGGTTATGCCTGAATTATTGGGCCCATGGTAAAACCTTTCAACCGCCCGGTTAAACATAGCGTGGTCGTCTAAAAACACGCCCATGCAAAGCATAGAGTTGATCATGGAGCCATCCCAGTTACCATTGGCCTCAGTAAAAAAATCCTTTATGGTTTGATAGTATGGGCCAACTATCATCCGCTTAAATTGCGCTATATCTTTTGGTTTCCAGCCCGAATTGGTGTTTTTTAATATTTCGGCGGCGTTTAAAAAATAATAAGAGGTTAGCCCCACGTTTAGCTTGGCGTTGTTGTCGTCAAAATCCCATAATACGGGCGACCACGCGTTCAGTATCTCTATAGCCTTATCGGCATAGGCTTTATCGCCGGTAATATACCATAGCAGCGCGCAATTATACGCCATATCGGCGCTCCTGGACAGTTCGCTCCCGCCCTGGCTGTTGGCCCCGTATGAGCCAACCGAAATATGAGCAAACGGCTGCGGCTTGAAGTTTAACGATGTTATGCTTTTAAGGCGGTCAAAGGCATCCTTGTAAGGTTGCTCTCCGGCAAGAACCATTTTTTTCATATAATCCAGGTCCTGGCGGTTTTGCGCCATACCCGGATGAATAAATGGTTTTTCCTGGGCGCACAGAACCCCTGCGCTTATAAAAAAAGCGATCAAAACCGCACCGGCTATCTTTCTCATATATAATTATTTATGGACGGTTAGCTTCGGCTTTCCCAAAGTTATAATTTGGCTTATCGCCCATGGTCATAACCATTGTACCACCCTGCATCATTTGTTTATAAGTGATATAGCTTTTTTTGTATGGCTGCCCGTTAAAGGTTATGCTTTGTACATAAATATTTTTATCACTGTTATTAACGGCTTCTACCATAAATGGCTTGCCAGATGTAGTTTTAATGGTAGCTTTTTTAACCACCGGGCTGCCTATAACATATTCGCCGGAAGCGGGGAATACCGGGTAGAATCCCATTGCCGAAAATATATACCATGCTGACATTTGACCGCAATCTTCATTTCCGATGATTCCATCGGGATTATCAGGATAAAAATTCTTGGTAATAAAACGCGATTTTTCGGCTGTTTTCCATTGCTCGCCGCTATAATCGTACAGGTATATGGTGGCATGGCTTGGTTCGTCGCCATGAGCATACTGGCCTATTTCGCCGGTAAGGTCGGCCAATACACCTTCGGATGCCGGGGCTTTAGCAACGAACAGACTGTCGAGCTTATTATTGAATTTCTTATCGCCACCTAAAAGCGAGATCAGCCCTTTAACATCCTCCGGCACCAACCAAAGATATTGCCATCCATTTCCTTCCGAATAAAGGTTGTTTTTGGTACTGGTTGGCGAATAATTAGGTACAAAGGTACCATCAGCACGTTTGCCTTTTAAAAATCCATCTGTGGGGTCATAATATTGTTTGTACTCTTGCGCCCTTTTTGAAAAATAGCCATAGTCGTCTGTCTTACCCATTTGTTTGGCCATCAATGCAGTACTGCCATCGCTAACCCCATATTCAAGGGCAATGGCAACGGGTTCACGGCGCAATATATCCGATGGTATGTATTTGAGATCCTTTACATAGTTAAGGCCTTTAAAATCTGAACTTGCCGTAGTTTTTATGGCATTATATGCCCTTTCGGCATCGAAACCTTTAACTCCTTTCAGGTAAGCATCGGCAATTACCTGCATACTGCTTATGCCTGGCATAGTCCCGGTTTCATAACCATCCAAATGCCAAATGGGTAATTTGCCTTGCTGATCGTAAATCGCAAGCATGGTGTTGACCATATCAGTCATTCTTTTTGGCTCGATGAGCACATAAAGCGGATCAGCCGCGCGATAGGTATCCCATAAAGAAAATACAGAGTAATTAGTAAAACCGGGGTTAGTATATACTTTTCTATCGGTTCCGCGGTAATCGCCGTTATGATCATTGAACATTGACGGATCGATCATGGTATGATACAAGGAAGTATAGAATATACGTTTGTCAGACAGCGTCCTGGTTTCTACATTCAATACAGAAAGTTCCTTGTTCCATTTGGCATCAGCGTCTTTTACAACTTTTTCAAAGTTCCAGTCGGGTATCTCCGCGTTGATATTATCCAGCGCGTTCTCAGGGCTTACCGGCGAAATGCCGACTTTTAACATCACGGTTGCAGGCGCCTTATCAAAGCTGATCAGGCCCTTTACCTTGTCGGCAGTCACATCTGTACCATCTTGCAATTTGTTGTTGTCATATACCCCAAATTTAGTTAACGGCACTGATGATTTGATAGCAAAAAATATCCACCGGTTCTGGGCCCATCCATTTGCTTTTCGACGGCCCACTAAGGTATAGTCATCTACTTTTTTAATGTTACAGTCGAACGTTGATCGGGTGCCGACACCGGTTTGCAGGTCGATGATAATATGCCCTTCTTTTCCTTCGGGAAAATGATAGCGGTGAAAAGCTACCCGTTCGGTAGCGGTAAGCTCTACATTAACATCGTAATCCAGGAGTTTTACTGAATAATAACCCGGCTTTACCTTTTCCTGTTGGTGCGTATAGCGCGATGCGAAAGAGTTTTCCGACCTTTTTTCGACTCCGGCAGCACCATTTACCACAACCTGACCGGCAGTAGCAGGTGTTTTTACAATACTGATACCTTCGTCAAGGCGGGTACGGCCCGTATAAGGCATAATGAGTATATCAGCCAGGTCACCTATGCCTGTTCCGCTCAGGTGCGTTTGTGCGAAGCCGATCATCAGGCTGTCGGCATAGTTATAGCCCGAACACCAATCCCACCCTTTATAGTGGTTATCCGGACCCACTTGTACTGCGCCAAATGGCACACTCGCGCCTACAAATACGTGGCCATGGCCGCCCGCGCCTATCATTGGGTCAACAAACGAAGTGAGAGGGGGCGTTACTTTTACTTTTTTTTGTGCATTCGCGGCGTTTATGCCGGTAACCAACATAGCCATGCTTAAAATGCAAAGCACAGTTCTTTTTTTACTGGGAAGAAGTTTCATATCAGGGTTTATTAGGTGGTTTATTATTTCTGTTAAAGTTACTTTTTTGTTGTTTGTTTTTTAAGCCAAATAGTAAGTTCGTTCGCTGCTATGTCGTTTTGATATATTGATGGCAATCTGCCGTTCACATATTCATTATATAGCCACGGATCGCCAACGGCAAACACCGTTCCTTTACCATATTTTACGGTCACGGCTATTACAACTGAGCCATCAGCCGATTTAAATACTGCTTTAGCGGCAGGGTTGTTTAAACTGATACTACACACGTCCTTTAAAAATATTTTCGGGTTCAATTTAAAGATAGTATGATCCATATAAGTAACCTCGCCGTCTTTAAAATGCTTATCGTCTATCACATGGTTAGGCAGGTCGTCATTAAAATGCAGGCCGAATTTTGCCACCAGGTTATTAAAATGCGGCAGTTCAACATTGGCGCTATCATTTGCCATTAGTACCAGTACGCCCCCGGCTTTTACCCAGGCTGTAATTTGCTCAATATCCTTACTTTCTATATAGTTGGGATTGGCGGTTTCCTTTTTGGTATCGGGGTCAACAATAATGTAGATGTCGCTGTTATGCAGGTTAGCTAAAGTTGGCGCTTTATCCAATGTATCTAACTTAAAGCCATTCTTTTTAAAAATATCGCCCCATATAGAGAAGCCTGTATTTTGCTGATCGGTCCACATATAATGGAAGCGCTGCACACCTGCCGCAGTTTTATGGGTTTCGTGATTAAAATAATAATCGAGCGTTACAGTTTGCGCCGTAGTAATTGAAGTTATTTTCAATAGAATTATTAATGCACAAATCAAAAATCTCTTCATAATCATTAACTATCATTACAAGCAAACGTTAAAAATTGGCTGATAACGCTAGGTTATCTATAATCATCAAAACTATCAGGATTAGTTCATTTTTCCCTATTCTATGGAATTTTATTTACGAAATCGTTATCGGGCAGTAATAACCACCCACTCAATAATTTATTGATAATTAACCTATTAAGTATAAAAAATTACTTTTTCAGTGTCGAATTACGTAAAAACAATTGTGTAGGTAACACAATTGTTTCAAATTCAGTAACAGGTTCTTTGCTTCTGATCAGGCTTATCAGCATTTCGGTAGCGGCCTTGCCTATTTCAAACGCGGGCTGGTAAACGGTAGATAAGGATGGGTTTAACACCTCTGCAAGTACGGTATTGGTAAAGCCAAACAACGCGACGTCTTGAGGTATTTTTATCTTCATTTTATTTAAAACTAATAATGTGGCGGTGGTTATCTTGTCGAAAGCGCTAAGTAAAGCATCGGCGCGGTCATTCCCTGCCAGCAACTCGTTCAATATATATTTTACTTCTTCCTGATCCCTGCCACCCTGCATAAAGTATTTAATATATTGCTCATTTACAGGCATATTGTTATCCTTTAGCGCCTTTATATAGCCGGCTAATCTTTCCCGGGTAACATAAGTATTAGCTGTACTGGTAAGATGTGCTATGCGTTTATATCCTGATTTAATCAGATGATTTGTCGCCTCGTATGAACCTTTGAAATTATCAACTATCACCTTATGTGTGTTCATTTCATAACTTACCTTATCAAAAAACACAATAGGCAGGCCCTGTTGCTGGAGTTTTTGCAGGTGTTCAATATTATTGGTTTCGGTTGATAAGGAGATCAATAGCCCATCAACAGAGCGGTTGGCCAGATTGTTCACGTTCTTTACTTCAAGGTCATACGATTCATGCGTTTGCGTAAAAATAACATTGTAGCCCTCCCGGTAGGCAATTGATTCGATGCCATTAATTACCTGCGAAAAAAAATGATTATCAATATTTGCTACAACAATGCCGATAGAGTTGCTATGCCCCTGTTTTAAGCTTTGCGCTATAAGGTTTGGCCTATAATTATTCGCTTCGGCATAGTCAAGGACTAGTTTTTTTGTTTTTTCGCTTATCTCATAGCTATTACTTAATGCTTTTGATACTGTGGACGCTGAAAGGTCAAGCGCCCTGGCAATATCATTCATGGTAATGGCCTTAAAATTCATGAGCGTTAGCTATAGTTAATTTAGTGCTAAACTAAGTTAATTTAATGCTAAAATACATAATTTAATTTTGATGGTTAATTGCCCCATCTTCATTTCCGCCTCATAGAATAGTAGGATAATAATTTATTTAGCTTTTATCACTATGGGTTTCATTTTTGGCACCAGGAAATGCATAATGACCCAGGCAAGCAAGTAAGCGCTACCGCAAAGAAAAAACATAATATAATAGGCGATCTCAATTTTGCCAATATGCCGGTAAAACACAAAAAGTTTCTTCTGAACGAGCCACGACAAAAGCACGCCGCCTAACGCGCCAAACATACCGCCTATGCCTGTAACAGAGCCAACAGAACTTTTGGGAAACATATCAGAAACGGTTGTAAATATATTAGCGCTCCACGCCTGGTGCGCAGATGCTGCTAACCCGATTACCAACACGGCATACCACATGTTTATTCCGCCCAAATACTGGGCAAAAATTATGGGTATAACAAAAAGCGCGTAAATAAACATGGATGTTTTGCGCGCCCTGAATGTTGGCCAGTTATTCCTGATCAGGCTCATGGGCAGCCATCCGCCACCTACACTGCCAAATGATGACATTACATAAACTGCCGCAACAGGAAAAGCTATCGCTGTTCCTTTCAGATGATATTCGCTTTCCAAAAAGTCGGGCAACCAGAACAAATAGAACCACCATATAGGATCGGTTAAAAATTTACCTATTACAAATGCCCATGTTTGTTTAAATTTTAGCAATTGTTTCCATGATATTTTTTCTTTTTCGACAAGGGGCTCTGGATCGGTGTTTTCGGGATCACTATTAATATAGTCAAGTTCGGCCTGGGTTACATACTTATGTTTTGATGGCGATTGATAAAACAGGTACCAAAAAATAAGCCATATAAACCCGCTGGATCCGGTTATGATAAAAGCCCAGCGCCAACCCCATGCTACTGCTATAAAAGGTACGGTTAACGGCGCAATTATGGCACCAATATTTGTTCCTGAATTAAAAATACCGGTA
>Ga0206932_1146_pt1 | contig 11288 bp, 9 predicted proteins | sample Alteio_BWOrgHeat_18_FD_153244 | JGI IMG/M metagenome (GOLD analysis project Ga0206932, IMG submission 153244) | Enriched cells from forest soil in Barre Woods Harvard Forest LTER site, Petersham, Massachusetts, United States -... | ecosystem: Environmental > Terrestrial > Soil > Temperate forest > O...
AAATATTTATGGGTTTGTAAGGAGATTTCCCATTGGGGGTTATTCATCACATAGTCAACAATAAGCGGGGTCATTTCTTTTGATCGTGACCATTCGGGCTGTAAATAGAGTTTGCAATCCGCAGAAACTAGTTGGGCATGCTCCTCGGCAAACCCGAAATCGGACTTATTAAATATGATCACTTTAAGTTCATCGGCACGTTCGGCAATAGGGGCCATAGGTGCCTTAAACTTTTTAGGCGACAGGCATATCCAGTCCCAATGGCCCGAAAGAGGATAGGCCCCTGAAGTTTCAATAAAAGTTTTGATGCCTTTTTGCTGGAGTTGCGCCGTCAGGTAATCAAGATTATAGATCAATGGTTCGCCGCCGGTTACCACAACGGCTTTGGCAGGGTGTAGGCCGGCATTTTCAACAATGCGGTCGGCAGCGGTAAGCGGGTGCAGTTCGGCATCCCAGCTTTCTTTCACATCGCACCAATGGCAGCCTACATCACATCCGCCCAGGCGGATAAAATAAGCCGCTTTACCGGTATGATACCCTTCCCCCTGTATCGTATAAAACTCTTCCATTAAAGGAAGCAATGTGCCATCTTCCGGAACCTGGTGTGCCATAATAAGGCGAAGGTAAGGTTTTGAGGGGAAAGGTAAAAGGTGAAAGGTGGCCTATATCTGAGGTATCGCATTTTTTGATTTGAAAATAACCTTTTACCTTTCGCCTTTTACCTTTCACCTCAATTTATCCTTTTACCTTTCACCTCAATTAACTATATTTGATTAATGAAGAAATTCTACATACCCATAATCATCTTAGTAATGCTAAGCTTCACCTCATGCGTGGATATTGAGGAGCATTATGATTTTAAGCTGGATGGGTCGTGCAATGTGGTGTATGGGTTTGATATGGGCCGGGCAATATCGGTGTTTAAAAATTTGCTGTCTGATTCGGTTAAGCAAACACCCCAGTTTAACCTGGTAAAAGACACTACCCTGAACTTTTTTGCGGCTTTGCCGGATAGCACGGTGAAAAAGCTAACCAAAGAGGAGGTCAATATGGCGAAAGGCAGCAGCTTGTCGATTAAAATGGACCTGAAGAAAAGCATCATGAAAATGAGCATCAGCCACCAGGCAAAAAACGCTGCCGACCTGCAATATTACCTGCAGCATCTCTCAAAAATTTCCATGAACAGCCAGTTAGATGCCGTTACGAAAAATAACCAGCAGGCTCACGGATTCGACGCGCAGCAATTGGTTGCCGGGCAGGATTATTATTCGTACGAGGTTACCCCGCATAAATTTTACCGGGTAATTGACAAGGCGAAGTTTAACGCTTTTTTAAAGAAAACACAGTCGACCCTGGTTATGGCTAAAGCTATGCTGATAGATATGCCTTACAAGGTGATACTAAATTTCGCGAAGCCGGTAAAAAAGGTGAATAACCCAAAAGCCATTGTATCGGCCGACAGAAAGCGTGTTACGCTGATAACCAATATGGACGACGCCATAAAGGACCCCACCGTAATGAATTTGAAGATCGATTTTTGATTACTATGCACTGGTATAAAATACCTGATTTTCAATATACCAAACATCCATTTATAAAGAAGGTAAAAGTAAACGGCAAAGGCATTTGCCTGGTTGGGTATGAGGGGGAGATCTTCGCGCTTTCATCAACCTGCCCCCATGCCGGGGCCGACCTGAGCGGCGGCTGGTGCAGGAATGGAAAACTCATTTGCCCGTTTCACCGTTATTCCTTCGATATTCGTACGGGGCAGGGTGATCCCGGACAAAATGATTATGTGGATACCTATCCCATTGAGATACGGGAAGATGGGGTATATATAGGAATGATGTCTTTTATGGAGAAATTGAAGGAAGTATTTAAATAAAAAACAATGTCATCTACCCTGACATATTTATAAAATCGTGTGGGGTGTCACCCTGAGCCCCGTCGAAGGGTGTGCGTAAAGGCCCTCGCACACAGTCTTCGACGGGGCTCAGACTGACAACGCTCTTTAAGTCATTTCTCCCTAATTTTAACATTCGAAATGACACGTGGGTTAAGGATAAACCTCTTTCTTAGCCGAAGCAAGCGTATTTTTTAACAAGCCAATAATGGTCATTAACCCCACGCCGCCGGGTACGGGGGTTATCCATGAGGCTTTAGGGGCCACCTTATCAAAATATACATCGCCATATAACTTAAAGCCTGATTTGGTTACTGCGGAGGTTTCCCTATTCATGCCTACATCAATTACAACAACGCCATCCTTTACCATATCGGCAGTAATAAAGTTCTTCCTGCCTATGGCCACTATAAGTATGTCAGCTTGCAGGGTAAAGCTTTTGATGTTAGGTGTACGGCTATGGCAAATGGTGACCGTACAGTTGCCCGGATAGGTATTGCGCGCCATCAAAATGCTCATGGGCGAGCCTACAATATTGCTGCGGCCCACCACTACACAATGTTTGCCTTCTGTTTCAATACCATATTCTTTTAGCATCAAGGTAATGCCGTAAGGCGTAGCGGGAATAAACGACGGCAAATTACGCTGCATACGCCCCAGGTTAACCGGGTGGAAGCCGTCAACATCCTTGCGGTAATCAATACGTTCCGTTACTTTTTCAGGGTCGATGTGTTTGGGCAGGGGGAGTTGAACAATAATGCCGTCAATATCCGTGTCGGCGTTTAATTCTTCTACTTTTTTTAAGAGCTCATCTTCTGTAACGGTATCCTCATAACGCACCAGGCTCGATTTAAAACCCACATTTTCACAGTTCTTTATCTTACTGGCCACGTAAGTTTCACTACCGCCATCATGCCCAACCAGTACGGCAACCAAATGCGGTTTACGGCCGGTTGTTGCTAATATCTTAGCAGCTTCCCCGGCTATTTCAACCTTGAGTTTTTCTGATACGTATTTTCCGTCGAGTAATTGCATTCTTTATTATTTAAGCGTCATTGCGAGGAACGAAGCAATCTCAAATGAGACAGGCATTGTACGCAAATTTATAAACATGACTTTCGCCAATTGAAATAATTTTCTATTTTGATCAGCAGGTGCAGAGATTGCTTCGTTCCTCGCAATGACGAACAAAGAAAGCCCTAGTCTAATTTCAAAACCGCCATAAACGCGCTTTGCGGTATCTCCACGTTACCCACCTGGCGCATACGTTTCTTGCCTTTTTTCTGTTTCTCCAACAGTTTACGCTTACGCGATATATCGCCGCCGTAACATTTGGCGATAACATCCTTGCGCAGGGCCTTTACCGTTTCGCGGGCAATGATCTTGGCGCCTATGGATGCCTGTATAATAATTTCAAATTGCTGGCGCGGTAACAGCTCTTTCAGCTTTTCGCATATTTTTTTGCCGAAATCGTACGAATTCCCCCTGAATATTAGTGAAGATAAAGCGTCAACCGGTTCCGCATTCAACAATATATCCAAACGCACCAGGTCCGACTGGCGATAGCCGATCTGGTGATAATCAAACGAGGCATAACCTTTTGATATGGTTTTCAGCTTATCATAAAAATCAAATACGATCTCGCCCATTGGCATTTCAAATACCAGCTCCACCCGATCAGATGTAAGGTACGACTGATTTTTTATAAAACCTCTTTTCTGTATACAAAGCGACATTACCGGCCCAACAAACTCGGCCTTGGTTATAATAGTGGCTTTAATATAAGGCTCCTCTACCCGGTTTAACTTGCTTGGGTCGGGCAGGTCCGATGGGTTATTTACCGTAATTTCTACTTCTTTGGTGGTATAAGCGAGGTACGATACGTTGGGTACGGTGGTAATAACCGTCATATCAAACTCGCGCTCCAAACGCTCCTGGATAATTTCCATGTGCAGCATCCCCAAAAAACCGCAGCGGAAACCAAAACCCAGCGCGGCTGATGATTCGGGTTCAAAAACCAATGAAGCATCGTTCAGTTGCAATTTCGCCATTGATTCGCGCAGTTCTTCATAATCCTCCGTATCAACCGGGTAAATACCCGCGAATACCATCGGTTTAACTTCTTCAAAACCTTGTATACCGGTTTCACACGGGCGATCAACACGGGTAATGGTATCGCCAACTTTCACTTCGCGTGCTTCTTTTATACCCGATATAATATAACCAACATCCCCGGTTTTGATCACATCCCTGGGCGATTGTTTTAGTTTTAAGGTGCCAACTTCGTCGGCTATATATTGTTTTTCGGTTGCGAAAAACTTTACCCGGTCGCCTTTGCGTATTTCGCCGTTAACCACCTTAAAATAGGCCACAATACCACGGAACGAATTAAAAACCGAATCAAATATCAATGCCTGTAATGGCGCGTCAGGGTCGCCAACAGGAGGTGGCACACGCTCAACAATGGCACGTAAAATATCGTGAACGCCCTGCCCCGTTTTACCCGAAGCAGCTAATATTTCTTCGTGTTTACAGCCCAGCAGTTCAACTATCTGGTCCTTTACTTCCTCGGGCATGGCGCCGGGCAGGTCCATTTTATTTAAAACCGGGATAATTTCCAGGTCATTCTCCAGCGCTAAATACAAGTTCGATATGGTTTGCGCCTGTATACCCTGGGCCGCGTCTACGATCAGCAAAGCGCCCTCACAGGCCGCAATAGAGCGCGAAACCTCGTACGAAAAATCAACGTGGCCGGGTGTATCTATCAGGTTCAGTATGTATTTCTGGCCATCAAGCTCATAATCCATTTGTATGGCATGGCTTTTTATGGTGATACCGCGCTCGCGTTCCAGGTCCATATCGTCAAGCAATTGGGCCTGGCTTTCGCGTTGGGTAATGGTATGGGTATATTCTAATAACCTGTCGGCAAGGGTGCTTTTACCGTGGTCAATATGCGCTATGATACAAAAATTGCGTATGTGCTTCATTCAGGCGCAAAAGTAGGGTTTTTGGGCGATAAATTGGCAGGTGGTATCCTTAATATTAAAGTTAACAGGAATAATTGTATTTTTGTTATTATGAGTACATCCAACGGGGCCATCGGTAAAAAGGATACGTTTTTGCAGCACGTTTCGCTGAAAAACTATAAGTCTATTAAAGATGTTGAAATTGATTTTAAACCGGGGCTAAATGTTATAATTGGTAAAAATGCATCCGGGAAGACGAATTTTATAAATGGGCTATATAATAATTTAAGCGCAAAACATAAAGAATTAGCCGATAGCGAGTCTGAATTAGAAATTTCAGTAAATAACGAAATTTTAACTTTAGGCACTATACTTTTTCCTGACCACGATCATACAAAATTTTACAGAAAATTTAACCTGAGTAAGGCCAGTGAAACTTTAGAAACAAATGATTATAGCGAAATTCTTAAAGAAATTGAAAGAAAAAAAAATGCTTTTAATAGTAATTTAATCAAACATGGCATACCCTTTAAAGACGCTAAGTTCATACAAATACCAGGATCATTAACTCTTGTTCGCAACGGAGTAGTTTCAATGGATTTTGTTGACTTTGATGATTCTGACAGTACCTTCATAAAGCAATATTTTTCAGAATTATTTTATGACATAGTAAGTCGAAATATGGGAGAGAGGAAGCCTTTAGATAGAAATTATATCTCTGGAAAAGTTGCATCGTCAAATAATATATTTAGATTTTTAAATGCTTCACTTAATTATTACTCGACTATTAATGAAGTTAGAATTAATCCTGATTTTAGAATTGAATTTAATAGCTTCAATGATGAATTTATATTAACAAATTTTTCATTTCAATTTAAAGTTGAAGATGTGTGGTTGCCGTTCGATTTCTTATCGGACGGAACAAAACGGCTTTTTTATATTATTTCTGAAATTACCGGATTAAATTTTATACATGAAAGGGCCGTTCCTGAAAATACAAATTTTGATATCATTCTTTTAGAAGAACCCGAACTTGGCATTCACCCACATCAACTGCACCAACTAATGCAGTTTATAAAAGAACAATCTAAACACAAACAAATTATTCTTACAACCCATTCGCCGCAGGTATTGGATGTTTTAGAGGCGGATGAATTGGAAAGAATAATTATTTGCCATTCCGAACCTGTAGCAGGTACCAAACTAAGCCATCTTTCAGAAACGGAAATTAGGAAGGCAAAAAAATATATGACTTCTGAAGCTTTTTTAAGTGATTACTGGCGTTTCTCTGATCTTGAATCTGCCTAACAATGAAGATTGGTTTGGTGGGTGAGGCGCCTAATGATACTACTGCCATAAAAAATTTATTGTCGAGGCATTATCAGCACCTTGATTTTGTAACACTGCTTAATCGTATAAATGGCAGCATGCTTGATAATAGAAAAACCATAAGGAGATTATTGAGAATTGAATATGAAGACCATGCGCCCGACATAATTATATTTATTCGCGATTTGGATGGACTTGAAAACGATGTAAAAGCAAAAAGAAAACGACAAGAAATATTTTCTTATTCAAATCGAATTGTCGATAAAATAGGTGTTTCCTTGTTGAATATTTTTGAACTTGAAGCCCTTATTTTAGCGGATATTAATGCTTTTAATGATCATTATGGCACTGAAATCTCTGAATTTTCCGACCCAATGTTAGTGTCTATGCCAAAAGAGATTTTAATTGAAGCTACGAGGAGTACCAGAAATAAGTTTGAAGAATCTCACAACCCTGAATTATTTGGTTTGCTGAATTTTGTGGTAGTTAAACGAAATTGCAGGTATTTTTCTCGTTTTATTGGAAAATTTGAAAGAGCAATTAGCGAATAGTTAGATTTTGTTGTACTGTATATTAGTCCAAAAAATCCTGCGCTCAACCAGATTTTTCAAAAAAAAGTGATTCACAACTGACGCAAAAAAGTGATTCACCCCATTTAGTCAAAAAGTCAATAATTTATATATAATAGTCACTTACAAATAATTAAATATTTTTACCTAAAGTTATTGTACTGATTCAGGGTGATTCACTAACTTTTTGTAAAATTTTGATTTATAGTAGCTTACAGGCAAAAAGTGATTCATGTGATTCAAAGTGATTCACTATTTTGTGAATCACTCAAACTTTACACCGCCTTATAATCCAACTCCGTCAAATCCTTCACCGAGCCAAAACCTATTACATCCTTAATAACCTTGCCATCGGTCATTTCAATGGCGCGTATCAGCTTATCCGATCCAAACTTGTCCTTAATTTCATGCATGGTTTTAAACGCGGTTTCTTTGCGCTCCATATCTTCAAACAAACTGTACAGCATATTGCCGTTATTCACAAAATTAGTTACCGCTACCCGCATGCTGGTTACTTGGGTATTTAAAACGGGCGGAGTGCCTGTTAGCTGCTCAAATTTACCCATGCGCACACGTATCATTTGCATCAGGCTGATGGCGTCCTGGAAAGGCGTACTGATGGTAAAGGCATCATCCCACCGGGTGCCATCAGCGTACATGGCCGTAAAACCTACCGACTTGCAATAGAATTTATGACTAACCATACGCTTTTCCAACGTAAGGCAAAGCGTCATAAACAATTGTTCAATATAGCTGATGTACTGCCTTTTTTCTGCCGATATCTGCCGCATGGCCTGCATCCCGCGGTAATCATGCGCGGCTATGTTGGTTTCAATAAAGTTGAGGCGGTAATGCCAGTAAATACCCTCAATGCCTTTAAATATTGTTTTTAAGCGATCGGGGCCTGCGTAGCGCATTTCCAGAGGGGTATTTATGCCGGCGCGCTCCAGCCGGTAGCTCATGTTGCCGCCTATGCCCGGCATATCGCCCAGTTTCAGGGGACGCAAAATATCATCAATATTTTGCGGGGTTATCATTAACAGGCCATCCAGCTTTTTACCGCGTACCGATGCCAGCTTGGCCAAAAATGCGTTTGGGGCAATGCCTATGGAGCAGGTTAGCCAGTCGCCTACCTTAGTTAAAATATCCTGTTTTATTTGTTTGGCTATGGTTAACGGATCGAGGTGGTCATAATGCTCCAGGTTGATGATGGCTTCATCAATACTTTTGGCAACCACATCCTTGCAGTACCCCTGCAACACCTGGATGATCTTTTTATGGTATTCGCGGTAACGTTCGGGGTTGCTCTCTACAGGTACCAGGTCGGGGCACACGGCCATGGCATCGTTTAAGCGCATCCCGGCTTTTAAGCCTCTTGCCTTTGCTTCTGTTGAAAGCGAGATCACGCAGCCATATTTGCCGGTGTACACGCAAACACCTACGGGCCGGTTGCGCAGCCAATAGTTGGCTTGCTGTTCGCAACGGGCAAAATAGCTGTTCATATCAATAAACAGCACCCGCGATGTGGCCTTTACTTCAACAGAGTTTTGATTCACACAGCAAATTTGCTAAAAATATTAGTAAATGCAAATTTAATCTGATCTATTTTGTAGAGACGCAAAATTTTGCGTCTCTACAGTATTATTTTTATGTTAAAACAGCATTTCATTCGGCGGCGTTACCCCTTTTAAACGCAGGTATATGGTTGTTTGCCCGCGGTGATGGGTTTGATGTTCAAATGCTTTGGCTATTAATACAGCTTTAGGTATTTTCTGGCCCTCCACAGTTACAATTTGCTGCATATTGGCTAAAGGGATGCTTTCAATGGCGCCGATGCAAAAATCATAACTGGCCATAACTGCTTTTGTAGTGGCTGCCTTGGTTTGCGCTATGGTTTTTTCTGCTGATGCTTTGCCCAACGGGCTTGGCTTACCACTTGCTGTAGAGAGGAAAAAATAATTGGCATCGGCCAGATGCAGCATTTGCTGGGCAAAGGTGCGTATCTCCGGTGTAGCTTTAAAGGTATAACCCGCGGCAGGCATTGCGTCCAGATAGGTTTTGGTGTAAACTTTGGCGCGTTTCCATTCGGTAATAACCTGCTCTTTGGTCATTTGCGCGAACACCGAACTATACGCCAGTGTAAAAAAGGCAATTAAAAAGACTAATTTTTTCATGTTGTGGTTTTTTTATTGTGAATAAATAAGAAGTTTAGTTTTATTCTAAAACTAAGATATGGTTTATCAGTTTTTGTTACAGAAAAAATAAAACATTCACTCAATCACTCATTCCATCATTCACTCATTAAATTACTCGCCCCTCTTCAACCCGTATTTCTCTATCTTGCTGTAAAGGTGGCTGCGCTGTATATCAATATCATCAGCGGTTTTTGATACGTTCCAGTTGTTTTTTTCCAGCTTGAATTTAATGTACTCGCGTTCGGCAAAATCTTTATAATCCTGGAAGTTTTTAAACTGGTTAAAATCGGTTTGCGGGGCCGCTGTTCCGTTGGTTGCCGCTACAGGGGCTGATGGGTTTGCAAATGCCCTTACATCGTCATCAGTAATGGTTTTATCACTTAGGATGATCAAACGTTCAACCATGTTCCTTAGTTCGCGTATATTGCCCGTCCACGGTAAGGCTTTAAGTGCCTCAAATGCGCTTTCATTTATCTTTTTCACCGGCATACCATAATCGGTGCATATTTCTTCCAGAAAGCTTTGTGTAAGCAGCGCAATGTCATCCCTGCGCTCGGTTAACGGCGGTACGTGTATCAAAATTACACTGAGGCGATGGTAAAGGTCCATCCTAAAATTACCGGCATCAATTTCTTTTAACAGATCCTTGTTTGTTGCCGAAACAACGCGCACATCCACTTCAATTTCTTTTTCGCCGCCAACGCGGGTTATTTTATTTTCCTGCAGGGCGCGCAAAACCTTTGCCTGGGTAGAATGGCTCATGTCGCCTATCTCATCCAAAAAAAGCGTACCGCCCGAAGCCGACTCAAACTTACCTATGCGCTGTTTAATAGCCGATGTAAACGACCCTTTTTCATGCCCGAACAATTCGCTTTCAATTAATTCAGACGGTATGGCAGCGCAGTTCACTTCAATTAAAGGCGCGTGTGCGCGGTTTGATTTTTCGTGCAGCCAGCGCGCCACCAGTTCTTTACCACTGCCATTTGCCCCGGTTATTAATACCCGCGCATCGGTAGGGGCCACGCGTTCAATAGTTTCTTTTATTTTTATAATAGGCTGCGATTCACCCAGCATTGGGCGTACTTTTGATACCTTTCGTTTTAATACTTTTGTTTCAACAACCAGGCTGCCCCTGTCTAACGCGTTACGTACGGTGATGAGCAGGCGGTTCAGGTCGGGTGGTTTTGAAATAAAATCAAAAGCACCCATTTTGCTGGCCTCAACGGCGGTTTCAACCGTTCCGTGGCCCGATATCATGATGAAAGGAAGATCGGGTTTAATGGCTAAACCTTCGCTTAATACTTCCATACCATCCATGCGGCTCATTTTTATGTCGCAAAGAACGAGGTCGTAATCATTTTTACGGATCAATTCTAATCCGTCAATGCCATTGTCTATGTCCTCAACTTCATAATCTTCATATTCCAGTATTTCGCGTAAGGTATTGCGGATAGCCCGTTCATCGTCAATAATTAATATTTTAGCCATGTTTGCTCAAATAGATAAGTTTATAGTAATACACTAATATATAGGATTTGTATAGGAAACTAAACACTTTTTATAAGGAGTTGTTTGAGCAAATAGTTAATAAAGTGTAATAACCTGATTAAATAAGCTATTGGGGGAAATTAAAAGCAATAATTACTATCGTTATTTATGATTAACAGTAATTATTGCCAATTTTGAGCGAAAACATTACTTGGCCCTTTTTTACAGGTTTCGTGTATGCTGCTGCTCCTGGTAGTTGCATAAATAGTTTTACCAATAACCGCGTAACCGGCAGAGAGGCTTTCTATAAATCTTTCCTTTATTATACCTGTTTTATTATCGAGTATATACGTGCCGTTAGTATTACTATTCACCGACCCGCCGGTTACTGAACTTGTAAATCTAATGACCGTCGTGGTATCAGATACAGTATATACTGTATATTTGGTAACCGCTTTTTGTTTGTCGGTTATTAAGGGATTATTCGTCCATGTAACCCCTTTCTTTAGTTTGTTTGATGTGAAATTTGCAAGCAAACCAAATAGTCTTCCTTCAATAAATAGTTCCGGCTCTATACCGGTGAATGCCAGCAGGGTATCGTTCGCAAATTCTACCTCTTTTTTATCGATTGATAAAATAGTGCCGTTTTTATCAATCGATACATTAACAGGTTTGTTCATCATATAATCCAGGGCTTTTTCAATCTGGGAAGCCGAATCTATTGGTTTTCCTGAGTTATACGTCAATTTTTGGCCCAGCGCGCTTAGCGAATCATCCATTTTTTTGATACTTACCATAAACTCAAAGTTTGTACCGGTAACAGCTGTTACTTTGTATA